>ENA-UOTZ01000336-UOTZ01000336.1-compost-metagenome-genome-assembly--contig:-NODE-336-length-40336-cov-13.924017_pt1 | contig 40336 bp, 30 predicted proteins | sample MGYA00238144_ERZ746983 | MGnify/ENA primary metagenome ERZ746983 (study PRJEB28759, sample SAMN06268863) | compost metagenome | isolation source: single cell | place: USA: California, Emeryville, Joint...
AAAAACTTGGTATAATTCTTGAAGAAGGCTCTGTTCCGTGGGCATTGTTCAGCAGTTTCACAGTCATCAACTCTCAAAAGAGCGACGTCAAGTTTTGAACCAGACTTGAGTCTTTTTAATATCTCAATTAGAACTAAAACAGCTTTATAATGGAATCTAACGCAGCGCTGTCTTTCCAAATTGAGGACCGTTGCAAAATATTCCCGATAATCAATGCTCGGGTCTTTTAAACGAAGAGCAAGTTCATCTTCACCAGATTTGCAATTTTTGAAGAAATCTTCATAGAGTGTTTTCATTGAATCTAGTGCTTTTAGCTCCAAGCCGAGGTTTCTTGGGAAGATCAATTCTTCCACAGTGTTAACTGAATATCTCCAGGCGGTTGCTTTGTAGAAGTTCAGCAACTCGATCGAAAATTTCCTTCTTCTAACTTTGAATTTTTTGAATTTGCTCATTTTAAAGTCTTGGATTTTTTGGATAATTCTGGCATTTTCGTCCAAATACCCAAAATATGGTATTTTGAAATGCACGTTATCGTATTTGTTGTATTCAAGTGCAGCCCCATAGTTCACAAGTAAGTATCTATTGCTCATTCTGCCATAGTATAAGTAAAGCTGAGCTTCTTTTTCTATTTTTTCTCCAGCCTTGAACCCTAAAGATTTTGTATCCCAATTTTGATCCTCAGTGAAAACTCTGCTTGGGATAGGTTTGGTTTTTTTGTTTTCTCGGTTCTGTGATTCGAATTGTTCGAGTATGACGGCTGCCGGGTCTTGGTTCAATGCGTCTTGATAATATCGCCAGGCTTCTTTTTGGAACTGGCTGTTCGCCTTAGTGACATTTGCAACGGTTTCTAAGAATTCATCTATTGAAACCTTGCCTTCTCTGACTGACTCTTTCGACCTTTCCAAGTGGGAATAGATTTCTTTAACGTAAAAGATTGTAAAAGGATCTCCCCAGTCTAACTTGTTCTCCAAGAAGTCATAAATCTCTTCAAGCTTGCCTCTAAGAATCTCTTCGATTTTATCAGATTCCTCTCCTGATTTGAAGGAAAGCGCTTTGGATTCAGAATTTAGTTCTGTTTTTATCAACTCAGTACCCTTTTCGTATTCGAAATCCGATTCATTGTCATGCTCAAGGCTTCCGTATGTTCCATCAGTGGTGTCTCCATCATCTTTTTCTTCACTTCCAAGATTATCTTGGATCGACACTTCAATTTGAACACCGTGAGTACTTTTGGCTTCATCATACAGAAACTCATGTGTGTTCATTCTTTCGTGATTGAAAAATTCTCCGATGGGCACGTACGTGAGATATTCTAAAGGTTCTTCGTAATGTCGTGTAAAAAAACAAATATAGAGCCATTTGATTTTTTCGTAAGTGAAATATTCACTTTTCAGAATGGTTGGATATTTTGAGGCTATCTCTAGAATTTGTTTGGCTTCATCTTCAAAACATCTGCGTCCCAGTTTTGCCAATCGAATCATTGCTTTATCTTCAAGAAGTTCTAGCTTGTCGTCAGGCCAGAATGATGCTGTATCAAATTCTGTTGGAAGGCACTCAAATAGATCAAACCATTCAGAGTCCTTTCCTTTTGAATGCTCATGGAGAAAATAGAATAAGATCATTCTGAACTCCCAGTCATTATGTCTGAAGGGACAGTAATAATCGGGGTTTCGATCAAGGATAAATTGGAGAGACTGATAATAGAAAGTCGTCTTGGTAGGGGTGAAATAGTCAGGATTCTCAAGGAAAATCTGTTTTAATGGACTCATCCATGCGTTTTGCGCAGTGATGAGTAACGAGCGAGGGATTTGCATGATAATGTCATCAGGATTGATGTCCTCTTTAGCGTAGAAGCCGCTGTACTGCGCTCCATTCTTCATTTTAAAGGCTCCGAGTGATACCTTGTTCAACTTAAGCCCTTTCGCAGCCATTGCACTTAAAAATTTCTGTTTTTTCGGAGGTAAGTCTTCACAAACAAATGTGGAGTCATTTTTTCCAAGCTTCTTCTTGCTTCGCAGGTAAGCACCTATTGATGCATATTTGCGAGAAACTGAAGGTTCCATGTCGACTTTTGCTTTCAATTTATAATTTAGTTTTTTTAAAGTTGATTTTATATAAAAACTTAGACTAAAGATCTGAGATTTGTATCTTTAAATGGGCAACTGATAAAAACCATTTATTTGAAAGTGCGTAGCTTAGTTAAAAATGAATTGTAATTCATAATTCATTCCAATCTTCCAACACTATTGCTGTTCAGACTCCGTGAATTTCTATTGTGCTAAAGGTGAAGTGAGTAACTGAACATACGGTGAACTAAAGTGTTACCCAAACCAGAAAATTTCTACTAATCGAGTAAAATTTGAGAATCTACGTGATAGCAAATATAAGAACCCTGTAGGTTATGCATTTGGGACTCAGTTGCAATGAGTTCACAAGATATATATGAGCATATATCACTTATTATGAAAATCAAACATTTATGGCATCAATTTACGGTCTATCAACTGTAGCATTGCGTTTTAGGATCCCCAACATCAGCAGGAAGATGAAAATGAGCTTATTCAAAGAAAAAATTCATCATTTTAATTTTTTTTTTTCCTCCCATGTATTAGATACAATGGGCCTTTCTGCCCATTTTAAATTGAAATTAATCACTTACCTCAAGACACGTTGTTTCGTAATTTAAGGTCAAGTTCTTTTATTTTCTCTTTTCTCAAACGTAGCTGATCCTTCCTTCTCTCTTCTTGTTTCTTGTGCTTTACTTCTGGTAATTGCTCAAAATTCTTGCTCGTGAGATCATACATTTCTCGTTTCATCAGTTGTGCTTTTCTCCCAGAGACTAATCTCTCGACTGATTCCTTCTGTTGATCCTTGGAGTCATCATTTTGGTTTTTCCAATCATCCGCTATGCTTCTTGGAGAACATTCCTTCATTAACGAAGCTGCTTGCATGGAGAGATCATTAAATTTCTTACTGTAATTGCCGCGGTATTCTTGGTGGTTGAGACATCTGTATTCCATCATCATCCTTCTTTGGCGAAGAAGCTCTTCTTTTGTTCTCTTTCCACTTTTGGAAGGTTCATATTGAGTTCCCTTCGAATATTGACATTTTTCTTGTTCGAGTCTTTCAACCAGACTACGCCGTTTTTTCTTAAAAGCTTCGGCTAATGTTTCTTTTTGTCCACATCTCTCTGAATCACCCCAAAAAACCTCAAAAGTTTCACCTTTTGGGTACTTTGCCTCTTTAGAAGCAGTTCGAGAGGTTCTCTCGTTTTCATTCCATCTCATTCTCTTATTTCTCATCTTCTCATCTTCATGCTCAGACAATTTTAACTTGTTGCCACCAGGAGAATTTACAAATCCATTCACAACAATAGTTTTTACCCACTTTTCTGGGGACACTGTTAATAATCTTTTCGAATCGACACCTGGGCTGGCCAAAGTCGGCGCCTTTAGATCCACATTTATGTCTCTGATATGAACTTCTTTTGTGAGGGAAACGTCCTGAATATGGTCTTGCTCAGACGACAATTTGATTTCAGTTTTCCCATACGGACTTTTTGTCTCATTGATCTTTTGAGATAACTCCTTCTCTTTTCGTATATTCTGTAGGTGAAGATGCGTATCTGCTTGGAATTTCTTCAAGAAATCCTCTTGTTCTTTAATCTTTTGCTTTATTACTTCACTTTCATAGTCTCCTGATCCTTGTATTTTATTACCGATGTTACGCTGAGAATCATGAGCAAAATATCTTTGCTGAGACTCATGTGATAAATAATCCGAAAACTGATTTGTGGGCTGATTAACAATTTGTACATTCGGGAAATTTTGAGCATGCTCAAGTTGATATCTCTGTGGATTATTCATGAAATCGCTCGCTTGATACTGCTGGCTGAGCGTTTGATGAGTGTAGTGTAACGGATGGTGTGGTGTAATCGTTTGCTGTCCCTGCGAGGAGGAGATGCCACCGTAGTTTAATCCTTCGTGATTATTCAAAACAGTTTGAAAACCTCTATTCATCCAATCGTTGATGTGTGCTAGAGGGGTTTGAACGTAAAATTGAGACGTGAGGGCGGTTGGAGAGAGTTGAGTCTGAACTGAAACTTGATCCAAATAGCCTATTGAATTAAAAAAAAGTCCTTGTTGTGGAGAGTGCAACGACTGAACAGGAGGTTTTTTTAAGATCACCTCACTTTGTTGTGATTGTAGAGTATTTTCAGGATAAAAGCCCTTAAAGCGACCTTGCAAATTCTCCTGTTCCTTCCTTTTCCTATTTTCTTTTTTCGACCCGTGTTGTTTTTCATCAAACTCATGAAGTTTTTCGCTTTTCTTTTGGAGATAAATTTGGTTTTTCTCATCTTTTGAACTACTTCTTTGAACTTCTTTGACTCTGTATTCAACCGATCTCTCTTCATCTGTTAAAAAATATTGGTTTCTTCCGCTGAATTTGGCCTCATTACCACGCCTTTCTTTGTCATTACTTGTTAATGTAATTGTTTTGGTGACTGGATGGATTTTTTTGGAGGATTGGAGTTTGTTCTTTGTACTTGAAATTCTATTTTTCGTAGAGAACTGTTGAGCGTGGACATCAGTGTCGATTTCCAGTTTTTTCTCGGTTTTGGGTCCCTCCAACTCTCGATAACTCGATTCCGGTGAACTAACATCTCCTTTCGATCTATTCAGACTCTCAAATTTAGTCATTTTTTGGAGCTCGGAGTTGATCTCTTCATGCATTTGCTTGACTATATCGTCTACGCTGACATCTTTGGAACAAATTCTTGGACGTTTTTTCTGAGTATTCTTAGATCTGGTAAGTAATTCTCTTCCTCTTGAGATTGTCGTCATGTTATTCTCTTTCCCCACAATTGAAGTGTCAATTCTTTCTTGCGGATTATTTTGGCCACACCTTTCCTTTTCGTTTGGGTAAGTATCAGGAGGAATGAGAATTGTTTGAGGGTTAGTGCTCTGAGATTTGCAGGTTTCCTTTGAGTCTACTGTATGCTGCTCGATTTCTTGAAGTTCCTGTCTTTTTTCTTTCGTCTTTTCTTGAACAGCAAGCAATCTGTTTGTACCCTCCGCAAGTACTCTTTGTCTTTTTTCAATAAAATGTGTCAAGGCGACATTTCTATTCTGCTCCAATTTTTGTCTCAATTCTGAAGCGTCGTTCATTCTGGGATGAGTTCCTTTCAATGTAGAATCTTGAGGGCTCATTTGACTTGTTAACAGTAACTCAGGAGAACAGTCCTTGAGTTGTGGTGGCGCTGTACCATTCTTTAAAGGACTTTTATTCGATCTAAGAACTTCATTTGGCTTTTTGTCTCCTCGTTGGCTCACAATGAGGTCATTCTCTGTTTCTGTTTTTCTGGTGGCATTTAGGCGACATTTTTCATATTCAAGCTTTCTAGCTTGAATAAACCTTTTCAATTTATTCTCATTCTCTTTCTTTATTAAGTATGCTTGTCTCGCGATATCATCTTGAACCGAAGATTCGCCTACTTGCCCACTCTTCGGTGCTTCAAGTACTTGCCGTAGGTCTTTTACAGTCCACTCGACGCTCATTCTCAAAATCTCTCAAAAAACCGCAAATTATTTTTCAGTTAAAAAACAGCAAAATAAAAATTTGCATCTGACAAATTTTAAGAATAAAAACATCAAATCATTCGCAATAATAACAATTCGTGCTGTTAAATAGGCGGGTCTATGCTTTCTAGTAATTTTCGTCATTACCAGCATTTTCCATATCAGCACATGGAACATGTTGTTTAGAACCACAATGATCAGCTTTCAATCAAGCAGGCCCCTTGGGCACAAAGAATCAAGGTCCTCTTTATAATTCAATATCAAAAGTTACGAGATAAAAAACCTCGAATATTTCAATTTGTTGAAATTGTAATCGTTTGAGCATATTCTTTCTATCGGAGACCAGCGAGATAGTTAATGATCTCATTAATATATCTTTCAACAATGAAGATGACTGATCTTACTGCCTCAAAGATTGACTACACATTATGTGTTCTTAATTTTTACTCCCATCTTTCTTCTTCCTCGTGAAGGTATCTGTCTTCAACTAAAATCTGCAAATCTGCACCATTCACTTTCCATGTGCTGAAAAATACATCGAGTTCTGGAACAAATGTATCTTATGATATTTTTTGGATTCATCCGATAAAGGAAACCAGCGCATGAGAGAAAAAGGCGTGATCAATTTAGGTTCTCAGTGACATCTCTGCGTTTACAAAAAATTCCTTTAACTCTTTCCTCAGACAATGAAATATTAGAATTAGAAGTGAAGATCGTTCAATCCCAAAATAAATTTTGAGAATATAATCTGTAGTGCCAGTTGTCGACTTGGTAAAATACGCTTCGGATCACGTTCATTGATGTCGCTGTTGGAGACTGAGAATCAAAGTTACACTTGTGGTAGTCAACCACCTCAGAGTATCTAAAAACATCAAAGCGATAGTAGATCATTGATTGGAGGATTTTATGTTTAGATTATTGATTCTTCGATTTCCACAGAAAATTAAATGATTATTGTCGAAATATGAGAACGGCAAGATTCTCAATACTCTAGCTGTTCAAAGTATTCGCGATTCATAGTATGCTACCTTTAAAATTCGAATTAGTCCTTAATTTCTTAATTAATTGCCCATGCGATTTTTTGAAGTCACTTTAATTGAGAGATCGAAATATTTCCCCATTCTGGTTTGTTCTCTTTATTGTAGTTTATTTCTTTCTTGAAGTTTATTTCTTTCTTAAAATACTCAGTCAAAGCTTGATAGATCACATTAATCTCAGCGAGATATGAGCGGCATTCCACAACGTAACTTCCAAGCTTGCGATTATTATTTTTCGCAATTTCTCTTCCAAGAATTCTAGAAATCAATATCAGAACTAGGTTCAATATCAACTTTGATTGAGAGGTTTACCGATCAAAATCATCTAGTCCTGCCTTACCAGCCTCACTATGGAAGTTAATGATGAATTCTAATAGCAGCTGAGTCATGAGAACCAGATGTAGATATACCTCTTGTTTGTCGCTTTCCCTTTTCAAATAAAGCCTCGAATCTCACCATTTCATTCCTTGCATGCTCAAGGACATTTAGGAATTTCAGAACTGGGCTGAGATTTGTCATCAATTCATTGCTTGCTCTTGTATCAAGCAAAATATATGGGAATTTATCTTGGACTTTGAGTAATTTGGAGTCATTTGTTTGTTGCTCTCTTTGTATCAACACAGCAATTGCGTTGAGACAGGCACCCGGCGTCACTGCCTCAACTTCCATCGTTTGTACCAAATTTCCTCGCGCCTTTTCAAAATTGTGCTTTAGTTCTTCATAGTCATCAATATAATTCTGATATTGCTGATAAACCTTCAAATCATTAGTTTCTAAGTTGAAGGTGAAAAGAACCTTGTCGTAAGCTGGAATCATTGTCATTCTAAGTTGTGTAGAAGGATCGCCATAATTTTCTCTTCTGCTCCTCGAGCACATACTTCCCATTTTTCCTGTGTCCGCAATGTTATATGGATCTTTTTTTTTTTTGATAATGTCTTCAGTGAAATGTCATATTTTAATAGTTAAAAAATCAGGTAGAACCTGATTAGTGATATTTGAGGTATCCTATAGACCTCACACTCAAAAGTAAACAATGATTTGACCTGGAAAGTTCAAATCAATGAGATCTAAGAATAAACAAATCTTGTGTTAGCAAATGAAGAGGGAACCACAATGAGGGAAAGGGGTAGTCGACAAGTATTGACTGTTCTTTAACTGCCACTGAAGACATTATCGAAGGATCAAATGTACTCGTTCTTTCATTCGATCACTGGCAGGCCAGTTGATTCAAAGTACTGTTCCGAGTCTGAAATTGGATTCTCATGAAATTAGCATAGTTTATCCTTCAAACAATTTCATCTACTATCAAGAGCTTGGTTAACTTGAGGACAATACTCGCAAGAGAGTGTTACATTAGAAAACAATTTTCATGAAATGATATAGTTTACGAAATTAATTCGAAGAGAAGACAATTTGAGTTTTCTTATCACATTTCCAGAGAAAATAAAGAATTTATTTCTTTCGAACTTGCAATTCAAAATCAAGAAGACTATAAATGGCCGATCTATTACCACAAACACCATTCCTATCGCTATGCTTTTCATTAATACTGGCGAGAGGTTCTCTGAAAAAAGTTGATGATGTTGACTAATAGACTTTTCCTTAACTCTTGAACTAAGATGACACTTCGAATTTATTTATTTTTTTTACCTGAAGTTATCATTCATTATACTGTCCAAGCCTGAGATATGCATGCATCACAGGTTGGAACTGAATTGTTTAGTATCTCTGTAAAGTTGGTTAGATATTTATGCTAACTTTTGATTTCAAATTTTACCGGATACTTGGAATAATTCATTGATATGAGAAAAAGAGATAATACGGAGAAAAGTCTAAATTATTACGCCTTTACCCACATTTGGAATGAGTTTGAATATAATGCTTTATGGCGATAGTACTGGAGCGAGTATGCGAGAAGCAGGCTTCAAGAGCAGCCATCTATTATTCAATGAATGAAATTTATTTTTTAAAAATTTTATAATTATAGTTGGTAGAAGACTAAATTAAAGAGAAGAGAAAACGAAAGGATAAGCTATTCTATAGTAAATAATACCTCACAGACTCAATACTAATATAAACTCTTTTGAATTAAATTAGTAGATAGAGGCCGAAGCATTTCTGAATTTAAAAGTTAAAAAATTAGAAGAATACAGCTCAAGTATCTTTTTGAGACATGAAGAATTTTTTCTCCGATTAATGTTGAACAAGGCCAGGAAGAGCTTCGTCTCTATAAGTAGTCTAACAAAAGATTTCTCTTTCTATTGAATCAACGATATTAATAATCATAGCAGTAGTAATTTCATAGCAGTAGTAATTTCATAGCAGTAGTAATTTACTTTAGCAAAATTAAATTCATTTTTTAGATCTAACTATCTAATTTTTGCAAAGACGCGTGTAAAGTTTTCTTCGCAAAACAATTTTTTTTAGCTTCTTAGTTCTTATCGTCTCCCAATCAGTGTGAAATTTCCACATAGAATTTTGTGATTTGAAACTTTGATACAATGATCATGTAAATAAATACATCTAGAAGGTTTTCATTCTAATTAAAAGAACATAACCCATATCTTCACTTATTTACTACAAAATAGCAAGGAATTAATTCCTCTCAAAAGCGTGTTCGTTTCTTCTAATGTTGAAAAGCAATTACGAATGGTTCAAAGTTAAAAAAGTATTTGATTGCGATTTTCCATTCATACGAACGATGGCATTTTCCAAGGCGATATCCATTTCATCGAGTAAATCGTTTAGTTTAAATCTCTTCAAACGCTTTGATGAGTACCACACAGTATTTTTATTCGCTAGAAATTCAGCTTTATATTGTACCGGCTTAGAATTTGCAAGAGTCTTTCTTACTTTTAAGTGATTAAGCCCTGTATCAATTTTGCCACCAGGTAGTTGTCCTTGCAATGAATTTTTTAAAACATAATTTTCTGGGCTCATTATTTTTTTGAGAGAAGCTTCCCTGGTAGCTTGTAATGCTGCCCGATCTAAACTCTTGGAAAAGAGTTTTGCAGAGAGATCCTGCAGCGACTTTTTTTCGGAAATGCGAAAATAATTGCAAGCTAAATCCCTTGAATCATGTTTTGGATCAACTTCCTCATTGCAAGCTCCTTGTGAATTTTGACCTTGAGTACAACCGATGCTGATAATATCTTGGAGTGATCGCCTTTTTTCATGCATTTGCTGTTCTTTCATCAAGAATATTTTGTTAGAGAGCCTCATATCTGCCCAAGAAGGCAAAGATTTTTTGGATTCGTTAAGACGATTTGCATCTGATTCTAAGAGAAAAAAACGTCCCGTTGAGCTCAAAATACTACCACCATCGAGGTTCTTTGATTTATTTCTACCACCTTTAGAAGGGGTTCTAGAGGAAACAAAAACTTTTCTCAAGCTCTTCGCAGTCTTAACTCCTTGTTGCTTGATATCTTCAGGAGTTTTTTGCGTAATTTGGGGGTTTTTTGGCGTATCCATAATCAGCTCGGAAGGTAGCTTCTTTAGTTGCAACCTTTTTGTTGCAATCGTTGCTCGTTGGGGAGAAAACTCACGTTCTGAAGTCATAAGTAGAGAATCATTTAGAATATTTTGTGAAGCAGAGCAAGAGGGGATTGGTTTAGTGTTAACTAAATTCATCTGTGGAAGAAAAGATTTCCCAGGTGTCAGGTCCTGCCTGTAACCACTGACTGTAAAAAGTCCGCGAGTTTTTTCCAATGGAATTTTCGGAGCTTCATTCATCGAGGAATTAGGGTCTGCTGACAGTAAATCATATATTTCGTTCTTAGAGTTAGAATAGGATAGCTGTAGCTGAGGTAACGACTTGGATTTGGAACTCATAAATGCTTTTATTCTGAGCCTTTGCTGTAATTTGTATTTTCTTACTGTATTCGATTTGCATGGTAAAGGGTACAAACATCCTTGACTGATAACAGTGTTTCCAAAAGAATCTTGAAGTTCTACCTGACTCATTACTTGAAGCGAAAATCGCAACACTGATATTTTAAAACTTATTTTTTATTCTTTTTCCTTGGATGTCTGATCTTAACAAAAGTGATACTTTTCTTCTTTGGGAGCCAAAAGTTTCAAATCATATGAGTATTGAAACGGCTTTTTTCAATTTCATGTCTCCAACACATAAAAAATTTTGAACACATCTTCGTGAATGTGAGAAATTTATGCCAGCAATTTTATCATTTTTCTCAACTATAGACCTAATGAAACTATCATAATCTCTTGATTTTCTGGGCACTAAATAGTTTATCACTATAATTTAATAAATTGTTCCAACAAAATTTTAATTTCATCTGGACTTCATTCACAAAATACATGGATAACTTTGAAAATCCAAATCAAACTGCATCTTTTATGTCATGGTACTTAAAACGCAACTTCTTCGTTTGTATTGTGTATTTCAAAATCTACAGTCAAAAGGTGATTCAATTCGAAAGAAAGTCAAATTAACAAAAACATTTAGAATTCGTTTGAAATCTTCCGGTATTCGGAATATATAATAGTTTCTCCCATGATTCATATGTTAATATTTTCCATGAAATTTCGTTTATTGAAAAGCGATGCATTCAAAAAGAAAGAGAAAAAGATCTGAACCCTGGAATGATTTGTGCTGTCTAATAACAAATTTCAGAGGGAAACGATATCTTGATTAAGTCGATGCGAAATATGAATTACGAGTTCCTATGATTCAGATTTCGTTCAGTTAACTCTATTTCTCTTCACAACTACTACTAAACAGTAGTGAAACGGATGCTAGACTAGTGAAGACTCATTCTGAAAGGATAGTGTATTACCAAGCAGATACTATCTAAATACTAAACCTCCCAATTTGACAAAGAGATCACTATGTTTAAGTACTCTTCGGAAGCAGAAGAGAGTGTTATAGAACTTTAGAGCACTCTCTTTCTAAAGATTTATTTATCGATCACTAAAAAGGCATTCCACAAAATGGTACTCCAAGAAGGCCACTGACTTATCTTACTAAATATCTGTCTAGGGAGCAATCAAATCTCTTGGACTTAAGAAAAGGCTCGCTAAGAAGGCCCATCAGAACAGACCTCTTCCTAATTGGATCAGATATAGAACTGGAAACAAAATCAGGTAATTCATTCAAGGTTGCTTGGATTATTCATGATTAAATCTCTTTTCCCAGATACAATTCAAAGAGAAGACATTGGAGAAGAACAAAGCTTGGTTTCCCAGGATATTAATCAACAGATGGTGTGCTTTTACTCTCACAATAATGTTTTGGAATATTACAAGTGGGTCTCATAGGCAGAAGAGAATATTTTGTGTTCAAAATGCATCAGAAATGTAGTTGTTTGTTGTGTCAGGTAGTTTCACCATGCCAATAAACTTCACAAAATCCCTTTTAACCATTTTCTTTAAAAGTATGATAGTTTGATAGCTCCTAGCTCGTTAAACAAACCGATACTGTGGACTCATACTTGTCTACTTTATTATGATCTCTCTCTCTTCTTGATATTGAGAAAAGGAAGAAACAAATTATATATTATTATCATTTAGAAGTTTTCGCTAGGTCCAACTGTGAAAAAGGCCTATGTGGATGAATAGATTTACAGTGAAAAATTGCCGATAGAAAGGTGAAGAAATAATCCAAGTGAACGAAGAAGAAACGGCTTTATTTTAGATAAATAGTCATGAAGACAAATCGGAAAATTCAACTCTAAAACCATTGGCCTACCTCAGACACAAAAGTATCTCCGTATTGATTTTCGATAGCAACCTGGAAGTTCACTTTGTAACTCAACCCTAGTTATTTCATTAATTTTGTTTGAGAATCTGTGAGCTATTTACTTCGGTTCGGGATGAGAGATTTCTTGAAGTCCCTGAGAACCAAGCCCTTCTTGAAACGAGGAATTCTTATACTGAACTTTCATGTCATTCTTTGCGGATTAACAAAATAGTATCAGAAGATGAGTCTAAGAGATTAATGTACCCTAAACTCATTTTTCAGGCTTGTATACTCTGATTCTATATTTCCAGTTGGTTTTGAGTTTTTTTGTCGAAAAGTGTCTTCGATGATTGTTTCTGATAAATTTTCGTTCATATTTCGGAGATTATTCATGATGATCATAGAACTCTTGGAATGATTGTTTTTGTCAACATTCAATAAATTTTTGGGGTTCATGTTATGATAATCCACCGAGGCTGAGGCTCGAGGAAGTGGTTTTTTAGCCTGATCATAGCTGAGAATATTGATATCATTTGAGCTGATTTCAATCTCATTATTTAGCTCAGAAAGATCGTTGATATTGATGTCAGATTCTTCACTGATTTTGTTGTTGTTTATTACGGCTTTATTCAGACTACTCTCAACTCTTGGTAATACCTCAGGTGTATCACTCTTATCTAGACTCTTTTCTTTTTTCGATCTGGATAGTTCCTTATCCTCAACTTGTGATATATTATCGGCTTTCTTAGAGAGCTGAAGAAGTTGCGAGTTTGGGTATCTCTGCGAGTTTTCAATATTTTTCGAATCCTCAATTGTAACAGATTGTTGCATCTTCAAGTTGGTACTTGGGCTTGCAAATAATTGCTTTGGAGTGGCAGAATCCGAAATGTTCTTGGGACTTGCTAACGGTGATTTGAGAGTTGGCTATAATCAGAGCATGTTAAGTGAACTGCAACATAAAAGGATATACATTTTTCGATAGAGACATAGTGTTAGACTGCTGCATTTTCAAGTTATTGGGAAGATTTTTTGGAGATGTTATAATATCTTGCTGGTTTGTGGAAGAAATAAGTTGGTATTGTTGCTGCTGGCTTGGATACTGACTTTGCTGCATTTTTTTCTCTTGTAGCATGCGAATTACTGCATTCGTTTCAGCGATCAAATCAATTTGATCTTTCACTTTTTTTTGAAGCTCTGGAAACTTCTTCTTGGCAGTTTTAAGTGTGTCTGATTTTATCTTCAGCTCTAATAAACCTGTAATCCAATCTAATAGATACTGAGCCCCTTTATGTGTCTTAGCCATTATCGGTGAAAGAATTGTATAATTTTTCCATAATGGCAGTATTTGGTCGATAATCTCCTGTTTCAGATTTTCGGGTGAATATGAGTTCATCAACACTTTTACTGAGGGAAAGTTATTACTTAACTCCTTTGAAAAAAATTTGAAGTATTAAAAATGATGATATTGTCCAATGAAGTCACTTTGAAGGCGTTCCATCCTCGCTCTTTCAGATCAAGGATGAGCATAAATTTATCAACTAGGTTCTCAAATTCTGGTGGGAATTTCTTGAGCTTTATTAGTTGAAGGTAAGTATCTTTGCTAAATTTGCTGTTGGCATCTGCAATTTTAGCCTGAGCTTTAGCAGCCTCGTGGGAATACAATTCTTCAAGAAAATTATTCCATCGATTTTGATGTTGAGTGATACCGATCTGTTGCGATGCAAGGTGTAAGTTGGAAGACATTTTCTCAAGTTTTTCCATCTCATGTTGAAGATTTTTCTTATGTGCTTCAAGATTATTTAAGTCTATCTAGAATATCAGATGAGTATGAGTCAATTTTTTTCTCAACTAAGAAATGAGTTTACTTTTGGTCGATTAAAAGCCTCTTCTGCAAAGTATTTTTTGAGATGAGAATACTCATATTGCGAGCCAGACTCCCTGAGTTTCTTTTCAATCTCCATTTTCGATTCGGGCGTTTGAGTGTTGAAAATACCAAATAAGTTTAATTCAAAAATTGGTTCCTTGAATAAAGTCATATCGATCTCTTACTCTCTAAGTGAAAATTCTGACTATAGATTATTTTTTGATTTTGTTGGGAATGATTGCTTCTGGGCAAAAAGGCAACCAATTCCAAATATTTTTTTTTTTTCTCTTTCTTTCATCTATCCAAGGAAAATAAAGTTGTGCAAATAAGTAAAAATGAATTTACGTCAATTTTTCAGTGTTTAGGTAACGAAAAGGCTCTCATTTTATGGAAGCATTTTTCCTAAGATTTATCATCTAATCAAATTAAAGTGGTGCATAGCTTATATGCTGAGAGTGAACGAAAAGCATTTAGCAAAAGCCATGATTAATTCAAGGCATACAGCAAACCTTTTTGTTTTCTTCACCATTATAAACAAAAAGTTTCAACTAGAATTTTCTCACCAAAATTCCTACAAAATGAAAATTTTTCACCTTCCAGGTCTATAATATTAAACGAATCTGGAATGTCTAAATGAATTTTCTTTACATCGAATATCTAATTTCAGTTTTCGCCTAACATCTTAATTTTTTGAAAGAATGCTCTTCGAAAGAACTAGAGAGTGAAACTAGAATTGAATATATGCATGCCATAGAAGAAGTTTTGGTCTAATTTATGTTTTGTTGTTGTTTTTACTTTTCTTGAGTTATTCTGCTTCCTCGATTCTCAGTTGATAATACCCGATAAGTAGAATTCAATTTTTCCAAGATTCTAAAATTCTGCCGAATTTGACCTATTAATGTATGTTAATATGCGTTAAGTCAAGTTCAAGTTTTTGTAATTTTAGCTAAAGAATTTCCATTTTGAACTTGATGAATAGTTAGTCAGTAAAAAACAGTGCAAATTGGAAAATTTTACTGGTTATAATTACATCATAATTCTGATCTTATAATCCAATTCGATTTAATATAAATACCTTTTAGAGATCAGCCGCAACAAGTAATAAATGGTTTCATCTTTCTCGAACCTCGATATGGTTCCACCTGATGGGAATTTCACCTCCTCAAGGCAGCTCGAAGGAGCGAGTATCCCTTCTCTTCTTCAATATAATTTCTAATATATATTGTAAAATTACAAGATTATGATGCATTTAACAGTGGCGAGCTGTTTCCAGGCCAAAGCATTAGCAATGCAGAGATTGACATGGATTCTAAAAATGATCAATTCCTGTCTAGTGCTCAGATTTCTCAAAAAAGAGCCTCCTTCGAGCAATTTGTGAACTCTACGTACAAAGATCACAAAGAATTGAACCGCCACTTTGATAAGGTAAAAACGAGTTTGAGCTCGAAACTCGAGCAGGTATTCGCTCCCGAAACCATGTTAGAGTATTTCGATCGCATTTCTCAAAGACCCTTCTCTCGAATCGCAAACACTAACAAAACTCGATGGACCGATGACGAAGTACTTTTGCTGACCCATATTATAATTTATTACTCATATGCGAATTCAACTGATTTTGAAACATTGGTAAACTGGACACTTCCTTCTGGATTGATAATTTATTTGTCCTTTTCAATTTTCTAATTCGTTTGATTTTTTTTTTCGAATTTCTTAAATCTTTTTCTTTGAGATTTTCTAATAAAAATTATTTGATGTTAGCCTGAAGAATCTTGGGAATACATTGCCTCCATCTTTCCAAATAAAGAAGTCAGCCAGCTTAAAAAAAGATGGCAAGGATGCCTGAAGAAAACTTTATGGCAAGTTCCATGGACTCAACCTGAAGACGAACTCCTTGAACAAATACTAAACGAGAAAGGGCATACAAGAAAATGGAAAGAAATTGCTGAAGAACTCAATGCTCGTAGCGAAATGGAAGTATATCGTCATGGTCGCCAGTGTCGTGAGAGGTGGAATAATCATTTAGATCCAAGTATCGCAAGAGGGCCTTTCACAGAGGAAGAAGATGTGAAATTGTTCCAAATATACAAGGAGATCGGGAAAAAATGGGCTGAGATTTCCAAAAAAATGAAGAATAGAACTGAAAACGCCGTCAAGAATCGTTTCAATTCTCTGATGAAAAAATTGAAGAGTCGTCAAAACACCCTCCTTACCGAAAATCTCTCCATGATGTCAACAGAATCTGATGCTGACAACAATAGGCTTGAGAAGGCCCTAGTTGATCACTTCCTTCAGCAATACGAAGCGGGTGGCGGTAGCAAGTTGAGCATTAACGATGCAGAAATTGGAAATTGCAAAAATGAGCTTCAAGAACGATCTGAATCTATATTTGAGTCAGACTCGGACTCTGAGACGAAAAAAACCAGAAAAAAGGGCAACCCGAACGTGAATCGAAGAAAAAGTGCTGCCGCACTTTTCGAACAAAGTAACAGAGCAGTACGCAGTTTAGGAGAATTGAATGAGATGAAAGGTTTTCTTTCCAATCAGTTGGCTATGGAAGAAGAATATTCCAGGAATCGTGGAATAGGTCACTGTAAAAACCCCACCTACGATAATCTAGAATTATTCTCGAATGCCCATCCATTTTGCCCAAGTCCATCCTCACATAGGTTTATTCAAAACAACCCCTTGGCTAAACAAAGTTCGATGATGATGATCGACAGCCCAACAAGAGCACGTTCAAGTTCTCTCCAATCACTCTCATATCAACTGTCAGGAAACAACGCAAACAGGTTTTTATCGAACACATTGTTTGATACTCTCAACAATCAAAATCTTTCCCATGTAAATCCTCAAAATATTGAGGCAAAATTCCAGTCTCTTACTTCGGATATTGGGTATAAAGTTGCTTCTCATCCTTTACTTAATCGTACCAGTAGTGAACTTGCCAAAAAGTTTCATCAGAGCAATCAAATTCATGAGCCTGGCTCTAACTTGGCCCATTTCTTAGAATTTGATGAGAACAATATCAACTCTCCAATTGCTCAAACTCGTTTACATTTCGACAATTATGATAACAGAATGTCTCGAGATATTCAACTCAGACTCGACGAAGAATTGAACGATCTTTCACCAACTAAGAAATTACTGAGCATGACCCATCCTCTTAAAGCGAAGAGATTAGACAAGAGTCGAACTCAGAATCAAATAGGACAAAATAATCTGCAGTATGCTATTGTCGACTTATCGAAGAATGAAGTCTACATGGTTCACCCTGTCACTAAAGATAATTATCAAGGAACACTATCAAAAATGAATGGAGATGAGGCAAGCGCAACCAATTCAATAGACAATATCTCGAATCGGTTGAAAACTTCTGAACTGCTCATGCTAGGAAAAGGCGGAGATCACTCGCCTTCATTGAGCTACTTGCAATCGTTAATTAACAAATCGAGTTTTGCTCAAGATTCCACCACTAATAATACGAATCACCAAAATTTTTTGGATTCGTCAACTGACATTGTTGATAAAGCTAAATCTGGTTCAGCTAATCAAGTTGAAAGACGCTTTCAAGACATTAAGCAGATGTTCGAGAAACCTGACAGCCACGATCCCAGTCTCAAAAATAAAACAAAGACGGAAGCATCTACATATTAATCATGATTTATTTGAACATTAATTAATTAAAGTCATCCCCTATACAGAACGCACAACCTTATTAGAGAGAGATATTTAAGTCTTAGAGAGATTGCGTCGCAATAGAAATAGAGAGATATATATGGCTAGTTATTTATTCTCTTAGCATGTGTGATTTGATTAAAATTATTTTCAGTTTTTTTTTCCTCTCTTTATCCTCTTGCTTTTAGGGTATTATTTATCAGGTTTATTTGATCCATACATTCAATACAGGTTGTTCTTCTGATGATTGGTAGATGCGAATTCTGATGCTGTGATGGACTAAGAGATCTTGATTGTTACATTGTTTTCGAGGTTCCTTGCACTTCTCTCGCAGGAAGTACATGACTACTCTTTATTTTCTCTATTTATCCTTGCTGAAGCGAACCTAGATTCGATAGTTTTGTGTATAGTTAGTTATATTAGCAAGTTTGTTTATAATTATAATCTCAATTGTCTTGAGTTCGAAGCTGAGAGCTTCCTCAGAAGAGAGCCATGACCTATCAATGATCTCTTTCATTAGAAAGTAATCACTAATTACGCTTTATCACTTGGCAGGAGTTTATGTTTCATCCTCTACTTTCGGTAAAACGTAAAGGAGTCTGGTAGAATTCAATATTTTCCTCCAGTGGGAGCTAAAGAATCTGATGTCCAAGATGAATTAACCAGTTTTGAGATTAGTAAGTGGTGAACGTGTTTATGTTCCTTTCAGATCCCTTAGTATGTCAAGAATTGTGTTTACTTCACTTGGTATCTGTTTCAGACTTTCTGTTATACTCTCTGAAGTAATATTATAATCATTATTCAAAAACTTGCTAATTGTGACAACTTCGACATAGATAATGAATGACTTGCTTGATGTTCTTCATGTATCAACTACTGTGTAATGATCTCTCAAATTCGAGCCAAAATAGTTCAACCAGCCATTTGGAGATTAGCAATTCTTTGAATTAAACCAACTCCCATTTTGCTTGATAAAGTAAAATTTTTCCCTCTCTTACTCCGAGTTCAGACTTAGATTCTTGGATTATATCTAATAATTTGATATCAATGTAATTCTTTTCTGAAATAGAGCATGTCACACTCTTATAGAACCACTCAGGTCCGAGGGATCTTTTGCTTTTGAGTGAATGCATCGCCATTCATACCACTCAGAATTTCATTCATCCTGAGCAAACTTTGAAGATGAAACTTATGACATCCTGAACCATGGCTAAATTTACAAGCAGGTTGGTTTTCAAATTAGAAACTGTGATTGTGATTTCAGCATCTTAGGAATGATCAACCGCTACATTAATTCACATACTGCTTATAATCAAATATTTGGCAATTTCAAATAAATTTAAAGGTGGATTTGCAACAAAATACTCCAGCCCGATATGGAAAGTGCAGTCTCAAAGATTTTAGAAGAAGATTCTGCATCACTCTTCAAGCTGAAACAGCAGGAATTTACTGTGGAAATCAGAGACAAGAAAAAATTGGAAACCCTCAACCTTAAAAGAATGAAGTTAATGGAATTTAGAAATCAAAATAGTGAGCCTTTTCAGACGATCTATCAGTCTAACGTAAACCCTCAACTCTCTTACAGTCTGTAACGCACAATGAATAGTTTGATAACTTGGAAAAAATAGAGCAAAGGCTCGACAACGCGATTAGAATGAATGATATTAAGCAAATCACTTCAGAGGTGAGAAATGTACGCGTTATTCTGACGCTGCCAGCACCCTTTGAGGACCAAAAAAGAATGGCGAGCTTGTGCGAGGAAAATGGAATTCTGACAAGTCTCATAGAATTTATGAAAGACAATTATCGTCAAAATAAAGGTTTAATTGCTGAGTCTTCTTGGTGCTTGTGCAATCTGACGGCGATAAGCAATAAAATCATAGAACATTGTGTGAAGGCTGGTCTCTGTGAATTTCTTATGCCTTTAATTGTTGAATCAGATGGAGAGATCCGCGATAATGTAACTCAATTTTTTCAACTCCCTTACAAGTGAGACATAGTGTATCTGGATACTTGCGAATATCTGCGGAGAGTCTCTTGAAGTGAGGGATTTTCTCTTAGCCAACGGTTTCTTGAAAAACTTGAAGAAGCTCATGACCGATTGCAAGGAAGAGATCTCAACGTTACGAACTACAACCTGGCTTCTCTCTAACTTAGCTCGAAAAAAACCGCATCCTCCTCTAACTTCAGTAACATTATTTTCTCATGAAGGCTATGTTATTATAACTATCACAACTCGTCTAGTTCATAGAGTTTTTTGAAATTCTTGCGAGGAACATTTATTTGTATGACGAGAGTATCATGTTATATACTCTGCACACCCTGTTTAGTTTCACAGAAACGCATGAAGGGAAGAATCTTGATCTCGTTTTTTCAATTGATGTCACCGATCAGATCTGTAAACTTATTTCAACAGGAAAGACTCCAGAGATAAGGGCTCTAGCTTTCGAATATTGTGGAAATATGACCTTAGGAGACCAAAAGATTATAGGAGTATCTTCTGTCTACGCTCATCATTGTCTAACTCGCATCTTAGTGCCTACTTAATAACGGGATTATGAAAATATTGTGCGAAAAATTTGAGGAGAATAATCCTAAAGTTCAAGGGGAAGTGCTCTGGTTTCTCTCGAATATTTGTGTCGTTGACAATCATTATTTGTTGCAACAAGTCATAGAGACGAGTATTTTGTCAAAGGCACTGAAAATCATTCCGACCGGAGATGAGGAAAACAAAATTGAGGCGAGTTATTGCCTCTATAATATTCTCGAAAAGGGAAGCTATGAGCAAGTATTTCGAATATCTGAGGAAATCAATATTGAGAGTCTTATTGAAAATCTCTCAACTTTTTATTCCATGGAACTGATCAAAATATCGCTGCTGTGTCTCTGTAAATTAACTCAAAGAGCTCTCGCGTTTGCTGTTGAATATGGAACAGAAAGAATTGATGGAAATTTAAATCCTGTCATAAAGAAGATTACCAGTTCTCAAAAATACTATCTTATTGAAGAATTGCTCAAACATCCTAATCCCGAAATAGAAGAAAACGCTCGGGTCCTTATTGATGAACTAATTACACCTACTCTTGATAAATTTGATAAAAGAATGGGTGAGTAATTGATGGATCTGGATTTTAAAGAGAAGGTTTGCTTGTAATTTTATTTTCTTCAGCTGAAAAGTATGAAGAGTTCCCAGGAGAAGAAATCACCTACTCCAAATGACGATTAACTATTATATAGCAAATAGAATTTAATTCTATGGAATATTCACAATAAGTTCATTCATTGGTATGTTTTTTAAGATGTTCATACTGAGAAAAGAGAGTTATTTTTCTTCTTGAACTATAACTGAATAAATTAATTCTAGTGACTGCAACGAGAGCCACAAATTGAGAAAATCAAAGTGATCATAATTGGTACTACAAGAAAAATGGGGTCACAATGAGATTTATGATTTGATAGTTAGTTATGAATCGAAGAGATATTTATTTGAGATGAAATATATTTTTGAAAACATGTTTCAAAAACCTGCCAAATACTCGACAAACTTCACGGAATATTGCAATAATGAACACTGTATTTTCCTTTGTTTGAAGTAGAAGTTTTCGATCTCAAGCAGAGGAAGGAATACGAGTTTAGAATCAAATTTGAACAGAGAAACCGTAACTAAGGCATTTTCTAAGTACTATGTATATTTTCAATTTTTCTATGGCTTTCATTCACATTACTCAATAAAATCAGCCTGCTAATTATCAAGCAAGTTAAACCTATCTTCGAATCTTAAATTGTATCTCAGACAAACAATTTACAAAAGTTTGAAAGAACAGAAGCGATCTGTATTAGGTGATCATGTACTACGACTTGAATATAAATATCGCAAACAACGACTTTGATCGAAAGAAACGTTTGATAGAGTCGGCAATCGCAGGTACTGTTCCAACAGATGTTAGATTGATTGATTTGAAAAGATGGCTATGATGGAATCGCATACAACACGGAAGTTACCGGTACTGTGGGGATCAAAGATGTAAATCTCAAGACTTTCTTGTGAGCGTTGATGTATGATCCTTCTAATAAGATGAACAAAACGGAAAAAATCGATTTATCAACCTTAAAAGTGGAAACAAGTGTCAATACCGACCCAAAGAAAACAGGAATTCAGCTAAAGTCTTTTCAACAATTTTCTCGGGTGACGATATTTGCTAATGAGATGAGGTCGATGCATCAATTAAATGTAACTGCTCCTCATCATCCTTGGGCGTAAATCTCCATTTCACTTTCTATTCAGGATTCAAATCAAATACTCAAATCATATGATATTGTGGCTGTGAGAACAAAAGACCCAAAAGTCTTTCATGCTTTGTGCCTCGAGAATGATGTAAGGTTGAGTGACTATTTTGAGAGCTAACTCTGCTGGTCAGGTTGTCGATATGATCTCGTTTGATTTATGTGAAAAACTGCCTTATAAACTTAAGAGAGGACAGGTGACGGAGGCTATTAAAAAAGGGATAATGTTCGAGCTGAGCTACTCGCAAGCAATCGAAGGTACAAAGAGACATGTAGCAAATGTGTGAAACTTTTGTTGAGTCAGATATGGCAATGAGAAGGTTGGTGTTTTCGAATGCAATAACTATTATGAATGCGACGAAGTTCAAAAATATCATAATTACGAGTAAATGTTCGGACAGCTTTTACCACCGTAGTCCATACGACGTGGTCAATATGTAAGTCTTAACCCAAAAATAAAGGGCAATCATTCATGGCATTCCACAAAAAGATTTTACGTTCTAGGGATGCCAAAGGATGCTGCTGTGAAAGCTGTGAGCACAAATACAGCAAAAGTGATTGAGAGAGGGAGTAAAACACATGTCTGCTTTTCAGGAACCCCAAAAAATATTTTAGAATTTAGGAAGTCATTTAAAGGAATCGTAGCCTTTGCAACTGCAGAAGATGAAAAGGAATTTCAGGAGAAGCATAATAATAGAATCAAAAAAGAGGCACAAATGATTCCCGAAGAAGAAGAAAGTAATAGTCAATGAGGATCTTATCATTAATTTAAAGTATTAGGTAAGCAAGAAGAACAGTCTCAAAGATTAAAAAGTGATGATAAAGAGCCTGAGACAAACAAAGAGAAAATGATTTTAGAATAGAAATAATATTCTAGGGATAATCGAGCTTTCTTGCGATTGAGTAATGACGCTTAGGAGCTCTGGAAAATCTTGGAGCGAATTAATTCCAATAAATCTTGGATATATATTCTGTAGAAAACAAAGTAAATTGCATACATACTTGCTTACTGTTGGAATTATATGTAAAAACAGATCCATGAAAATCCTCTCTCTAAATTTTCCGTTTGAGTGTTTTGCTCCTGAAATTAGATTACTTGAGTAAATCTATTATTGCTTGATGGACCATCGGAATAGAGTAAGTAACTCTCTTTTGGCTTATACAGAGCCAATGTTGTTATCATTTTTTCAATTCGTCGACTTCGCATTTGTGAAGATCAAGCCAGTAAATCCTAATGAAAATCAAGAGATTCCAGAATTTTGAATTTTGAAAGGAAAATTTATTTACATACAAAAATCTCAGAATATTTCAGTAGAACACAGAAAACAAAATGGCGCATGGTTCATTCATCATTCAACTCAACAAAACCAGAACCAGAACGACAATTACTCTTTCAGGAATGGTGCTTCTGTGCTTGGGGATAATAATCGTTGAATATACCTTTATTACTCTTTTTTCCCATGTGATCGTCTACATCCTGAGCATCGCCGTAAAAAAGGACTTAGATAATACCGATTTTCTTATGTTGAAGTAGATGCTCAACAGTCTGCTAAATTACTTGTACGGATACAATGCTCTTTTTTATTGGGATAAGAGAAGACTAAACCTCTTTCGAGTATGGTATGAAGCATCCTAAAAGAAAAAACTTATCATATGCAGGAACATATTGTCAACAACCTTCTCTTGTGCAATGGTTATTCTCCAAGCAGCGACAGAGGTTGGTGGCAACAAATCTTTGGATAGCACTCAAGCTTCTCGAAAACTTATTGCTCTGACAGCAATCGGGATGATGATGGCATTCACAATCCTCCTGGATATTTTGCTAATTATTGCATTGAATCAGGCTATTCAGTTTCAAAACGAACAAAATCCGGACTCTCCTTTTAGAAAGCGTAATCTAAAACGATGTTCAATTATCCTTATTTCATTTGACATAGCCACGCACGACAAGACTTCATATGAAAGTCAGCTTGAGAAAAGCCTGACAATAAATGCTGAATATGATTGAAGTTACTTTTATAATTAGTTTATTGTTCATAGATTGAAAGCCGCCCCTTTTCGAACTCCTAGGAATTATATAGAATAGTAAATATTGGTTGGTTAGAGTTGTTTAATATGTTAATCATCTTGATCTTTGCTCCACTCTTGGTAATTCTGCGAATGTTTTGATTTTTGGGTTGTTGTTGGTGTTTTTTTTTTGTTGATAGAAAAAAATACATAGTTGTTCTCTTCGTTTTTATCCAACGAAAAAGATATTTCAAATAAACATTTTCAACAAAAATTCGTATTGACTAGTAAAACAGGAAGAATTTATGCACTAACTGAAGCCTAGTTTTGTTACTTTGTGTTCTAGATCATTTATATTCATACGAAAATAAAAATGGCCATTTTTTTCCTTAACGAATTTACAATTCGAAATATTTATCAGGAAAAAAAGCAGAATCCTTTTTAATTGCCTGCAAACGTCGAATATTGCTGTGAGGGATTTGCTGTCGCTGTTGGGATTAAGACGAGACTGATCATAATCTGATTTAGAAACCTTGAGTAGATCAGAAGAATAAATCTCATCAAAAATGTTAGGAAATTGAACCTAAGAAAATGAAAATTATGAGCTATCTTTATCATTTTGGAAAAAACGTTACTCGTTTACATAGGCTAATAGCATCTGGAAGAATAGTCCTGCAAGCGAAAGAGTAGTAAAATAGCTGAGAAGCTTCGACGACTTAGTGCATAATGCAACTATTCCAAGCAAGTAATAAATAACTGAGAACGCTGCATCAACTAAAAGATTAGAGGTTAAAATAATGAGAAAACGAAGGTCTTTTACTTGTTAAGACCCATTCGAGAATTCCTTTTAACAATTCGAGACTGGTCCTGGGATATATACTCTTCAACTACGAGACATATCAATATGATAATTAACGTGCTCTATATTATACCTCTAAAGCTGTTATATCACGGTTTAAGTAACCAAGGATCCCAAATCCAATATCAGCGAGCATGATTGCAATCAATGCGATTGCAAAGATTTTCTTGTGCTTCAGATACAATTTCACAAATTCATCAAAGTAGATTGGTATTTCATTGGTGTCTCCGTAAAAGATGACTTCTTCTCCATCCAGGACATATAAAGTTCTAATAATGAGTTAAACACCTTTATATTACAAGCAAATGTCTACTGTTGTGGTGGCTGGACAGGAATGAGCTTTTCTTCCTCTTTCTTCTTAGCGTATAATGAAGCTCGCACACCTAAATCGCATTAATATTCCATTTTGAAGTATTTTTCTCTCAACCTGACATTAGCGTCCCATCTGGATTCATCATCACTACGTTACTAGTACTGCTTACAATTGAATTGCAAGAAACTAGTGAGAGCCTGTCTGATTCATTATCGTATCCTTGCTTCTTTGGTGATTCCATCTAACCGTATTTTTGAGATAGTGTCTGCACTCTTTTTTCAATTGAAGATTAAAGAGATTGGGAAAGTATATAATCAGATAGATTAATCCGTTTCTTACCACCTCCGTATTTAACTCTCAACTCAAGAAATCTTAAAGTACAGAAACCGGAAGCCTTCAGAAAGAAATAACAGAATTCGAGGTGCTGATAATTACTTAAAAAAAAACAAACAAAAACACCTAACTGTTAACTTGGTCTACATTGCTTTTCGAACCAGTGATTAGATCTTTGGCACCTTAACTGAGATGCTGGTCAAAACAGGATTTCCTCGAACATGGATTTGAAACTTGACTTCGCACTTAGCAGTCACCTTGTAAGCCGATACTATAATAATATTTTGATGTAGGATTTCTGTGCAGAAAGAATTTTATGAAATAGGTTCGTTTAGTCAAAAATTGCTGAGATAATAGAGTTCGAAGAAAGGTGAGCCACTTCTCAGGAAATCAAGAGAAACTGGATGCGACTTCGTCCAATGTGACCGAACGATTCGTTCCTAAATATACTAAAGCAGCATGTTTCCTTCGCTCCTAAATAAGTTACACTCTGTACTCAACAGAAAATCTACGTTACGCCATGACAGTTTTAAAAAAGGAATGCAAACTGCTTCATTCCATCTCGCCAGAATCAAGATCAGCTTTTTATTTGAGAGAATGACGAAATACAGTACAAACTTTCATATAAACTTGATCAGCTTCAGTTTGTTCTATGGGTATTTACCCTTCATGATCAACACATAAAAAAACATTTTTAAATGAGTATTGACAGTGAGAGTAATTCCGTGAGGGTAAAAATTTAAATGAATTCTTTTCTTGATGAAATACCTCAATCTTGCACAATTTCTAGTTCTCATTATTTCAAGAATGAGATCTGATCTCGACTACTATGATCCAAAAGCATTCGCATTTACAAAACTTCTCAAGGTATGCGGCAAATTACATCTGGAACTGAGAAGATGTGCTGTCATGCGAATTTCTTGTGCATATAGATTCATAAATTATCCACTTGACAATCAGAATATAAATATTGATTAGCATTGCAAGTTTAGCAACAATAAAAAAGTAGATCAAAAGGGAAAAAATGAATCGTCAAGAATCCTATGACAGCGTCTCTCAGACTCAACAGGCTATGGAAATGGTGCAGAAGATTGTCAACACGAGAAATGAAATTGAAGCAAGAATTCTGAAACTTCTGAATTTCAAGAAACAGATTCAACAAGGAAAAGCTAGTCTCAGAGAGAACATTTCGAAAAATGAAAAAGTTCTTCAGGATTTTCAAGAGAAGATAGTCAAAAAGATTCAATCAGAGAGAGAAGCTGCCTTGAAGGAGATAACTCCCAATAAAAGCTCGAAAAATGAAGAATTGGTTTCGAAGGTTAAAGACAGAGAGAGTGCAGTCCACAAAGAATTAACAAACATCCAGGAAGACCAAGAGCAAATTGACTACCTCCTGAACGAAGATGATCAACCCCATATCAAAATAATCAAATTTAACTACATAGGTTCCAACGAAAAAAGACAGAAGCTGTTGCAAAAATACACGAAGGAAGAGAAAGAGCATGAGCTCACTGCCGTCGAATACGACATCAATATTTCTACAAAACAGAATTGGGATAAAGCTTTTGTCTCAGTGTCCAAAGTTGACACCATTGATATCGATTTCTAGGAAACAATCCAAAGTAAAATTTCGGAAAAGAGGAATTTTATGGCCAAAGCAAGCCTCTTTGAAGACTAACTAGGTCTTTATATATCCAGAGTTGCTGAAAAACAATTTGAATTGCTTCATGCTAGTTTTATAAATCAATCCAGATTTTTGGTAGTTGAGAACAAAAGTAAATTGACTCAACCTGCTAATTCAATCATGTTAGAAATTTTCTCAGCAGTTAACTTAGATACCGGATATATATATCTATAGTTCTAGCGGAATAGAAAAAGCTTGCATATGCAGGTGAGAAGAGTCCGCAATGATTTCATTTGGTCTTCTCCATTACAGCAAAATACCCAGTATCATGCAGAGTCTCATTTATAAATATTGCTATTATTGAAACTCTCATCATTTTTCAAAGCCATTATTATATTAAAAGTACAAACAACACAGTAGAAACTATCATCAAAAATTATAAATTTCAAGCGATACTAAAAAGTTACAAACTTTAAGAGACACGGCCTTCTGATTCAGACCTTAAAGTCTAAATGTGACCATGACTGCCATGGCTAGTTGAGAAAATCTTCAGGTGACCGGACCCAAAAATTCTCATACAATTTTTTTTGGTTATCTTGATTGATAGAACTAACCGCTTTTTCTTGCTCCATTTTTTGATTAAATTCTGGATTCAAATTGTTGGAGCTATTTTGGTTCATTAAGATCGATTTATTAGTTGGCAGATTGGTCGCGTTGGCAGGGCTTAATGGGGAAACTTCTTGTTCTGTTATAAGAGTAACAGTTCAAAATAATAAAGAGAAAAATAAAGTGTACGCTTCGATGTCGGTCCTGGGGTGGGATTCGGTTCTAGGTTCTTCGAAGAATAATTTTGATGAGAGAGCTGAAATTGTGGTGTATTTTGGATAGCAGTTACCTACCGAGTTGAAAGATCAGACAATTTCACAGTATTGATCACCTGCAATGGAGCCCCATGTTGTTGTGTTTGGGAACTAATGAATGGATTTACAATATTTGAGAACTGAGAAGAATTATTGGGTAGAGTTTGGTTGCTGAGAAGTTGTGAGCTGTTTGGTTGATTTATAAAAGTTTGAAAATGTGGATTAAACGACGTGCTCACTCCCCCTTGAAATTGAACGCTAGGCTGAATCGGCAGCATATTCTGAATATTCTGGGGGATTGGGCCAGTCATTCCTGTGGAATTTATGTAAGAGCCAGAAATATTTTGATTGAATTGAGGATCGCCAAATCTCATATTGTAATTCATTTGACTATAGGCCATATTTGGAAACGGGCTTGTATTAGGATAAAACCCAGGACCAGAAATGTTCGAAGGCATGCTTGAAAACATTCGGGGATCATTTTGAGGAGTTACTTGCATGCTGTAACCGTCTCTCAGGTTCTGACTCTGGTTGTCGTTCTGGATTCCTCTCAGATTCAGCTGCTGAAGTTGAGAGTTTGTGATTTGGGATTGCATCACCTGACTATAATTCAAAGGAATACTACTTGTCCCGAGAGAGCCAGGATTCGTATTGGCTCCCATATTCGTGTTAGGATTAGTTAGTGAGTTTGACATTATTGTCTCTTGTTTTGGTTCCAGAGGGCCCGTAGATTGATTCAGAAGCTTGCCATCAGCAGAAGAGGTTTCCGCAATCTTCCAGCCAGTATTGATTAAGGAATCGCGTTTATCAGAATTGGCATTTAAAGCTTCATTTTCTTGTTTTACTCGCTTTGTGATTTGATCTTGGGAACGCATAAATCCAATCAAACAAAAGCAATCAAGGCAGCATTTACCCTTAACTTCCACTCGCTGGTCGTCATAATCTTCTTCATTATCCTCATCGTGATTGATGTTTAAATGCCTAGGCTGTTTCTTCTTCGACAATTCATTTTTATCACGCTTATTTTCTTTTTTCAATGTTCGTTGTGAGTGTTTTTCTTTTAAGTTATTTTTCTCAAATTCATTCCCAAACTCTTCTTTGCTGCTTGAGGCCTTTTGAAGTTTTGCTTGATTGCCCTCTTGATTGAAGCTTAAATCTCTGTCGGTAGATCTCTGGATTTCTTTTTGAGTAGCTGAATTTGCCATGTTTGTATTTGCTAGGGGTTTCTCAGATAAACTCTCCAAATTCTCTGTCAATAATATGCCATCCTTGGCAAGCTCTCTATTATTTTCAGAATAAATATAGCTTGGAAAATTCTTCCTCAGTTTTTCCAAATCAACTGCTGGGTCTTTCTCGTTTAGTATCGCCAATGCCTAAATCGTTATTAAGCTTTCTCAAAAAAGGCCGCTCTTTGTATGAAAGTATACTTCTTCGATGTTGGGTATCCTAAATTTAATATTTTCGCAATCAATTTTCCCATCTGTTTCAGGTAAAGAGCCAGTTGTACCACCATCTAATAATACAATGACATTATGATTTATTCGTGTGAAAGAGTGGGAAGCAAACCTCTGGAATTTGGCAGAGTCTGTTTCATGCCGTTTTTTGAGCTTGGTTTTATCAAAGAAAAAACGAATAAGACAAGCTTTTCAATCTTTCTGTCGTTCCTTTCTCTATAAAAAATGACAACATATAAGAATGCTGTCATTTTGCAATTCATTTTGTTACTTATTTTTCAGAAGCTCATCCCATAAAAGTTGATTTTCCCGAATTAATTGCCTGTTCTGTGTCATTACGATTTGATTAGAATTTTCGAATTCGACCAGCTTGGACCTCATGGTCTGCAGCTTTATGTAATACAAGTAAGGACTAAGCCAAAAAAATAAAAACCTCAGGGTAAGTTGCATTTAGCTCTGCAGCAGACTGATTAGTAATCACCATATTGTTTTCAGGATTCATCCCCATCATCCCATTTATCGACGTCGAGGTCGTATTGAACAGCTGCGGAGGTTGATATGGTCGAGGGAAGGAGTCATTATGCTGAAGGATGGATTGACCTTGATTTGCCACTGAAGACTGGAAACTTGGTGTAGATTCAAGGTCTTGATTAACTGATTGAGAACGTGTTAATGTAGCAGCATCACTAAATGTTCCGTCAGAGGTCTTTCGTTTTATATCGGATAGCAAATTCCTATGGGAAAAAAATCTCATTTTAGATGTAAATTCAAAGTATTCAACTTATTGCCACGGAGGAATAGCACATGCCTGAACTCATTCTCATTATTCTCATGCCGTATTTTGTGAAAATCATATAAATTGAGCTGAAATTTGTTGTTATTGAATCAAGATTCGCGAATCATTTACTTGTCGAACAAATGAGGCGAAATTGTTATGTTTGAAATAGCGGGGAAGAACTTTTTCTGAAAATTCGTTAACATTCTTCACAATAAAAGCATTGCCTTCTTTGTTCCAACAAATGACTTGTTCAAAGCTTTGATTCTTTGGAATCGATAATGTGAATTCAGAAACTTGCTGATTTTACTTCCAATATTTCATATGTTTTTAGTAAAAATGCTGGGATTGGACTATTAGATTTGGTTGGGACCCGACACTTTCTTTTTGGGATTTTTATCATTAGGTATGACGTTTCCGATTCTTTCAGACCCGGAATAAATTTTCTTTGAGCGATTTAAATGGTAGCAAAATTTGAAAGCAATTTTATACCATTTGAAAAAAATCAGTAATGAATCTGTCATTTGTTAAAGTTTCCAAATGCAATATCTTATTTCGCTTCCAAAGAAATGTTAGCGCTGCCCACTTAGACCAATAAAACTATCAACCATCAGGTGCATTATAAATTTCAGATTTGGGATACTGCAAGACAAGAAAAATACGCTCCCTTAATTCATATGTACTAACGACGCATATATTGCTTTACTAGTATTTGATATAACTGATCCAAGTACTTTTCAATGAGCAAAATCGTGGGCAAGGACACTCAAAAATGATATGGTAGGGAGGTGCAAAATCGAAGTAGATGCAGCCGAAGAGAACCGTGCTTTATATGCATTTACAAGTGTCAAAGTAAATACAGGAGTTCACAAATGTTTTATTCTCTATCTGCAAGTGATTAGAAGAAGGGAATGTAAGGAAAATTCCAAGAGTAAAGGGAGTGTGAAACCTAAACCGCCACAAAATATACAAATTTTATCAGCTACATTAACCAACGATCATTCTGAATCGAAGAAGTCAGAGAGAAATCAGAGATGTTGTTGAACCGCTCTAAGGATTTTTTTTTTGGTTTGTCTTTCTTATCGAAAATTATCGCATTTTACATATTGAGATTATTCGGAAAGAAAAAGCGACACCCAGATGATTTGCTTTATCCAGTGAGTTAAATAAGTTTCGCGAATGAGAAGCTCCCGTTTCGCGGTCAAAGCTTCAAACGAATCCATTTTTCTTTAAGGATTTCTTCATACTTTGATTCTCTTTTAAGATAATTTATGAAAACAAAAATTTGACCATTAAAGGGCTACAAAGCCACAAAATTTAACGCATTTTGGAATCTTATTAAGTTTGAAAAATCGAAAAAGTTAGTAAGGATGACTCAGAGGTCGAGGTGCCGAAGCGAGGGTATATAGTGATTTTGCTTAATTTAAAGTAGATGGAAGGCTTCATGCTTTTATCGATAGATTTGACAGATATAGTTTCAATTCGCAAAAAGCTCGTAATTTTCCAGAATGAAACAAAAGCAAAAGAGGTATGAAGTATTATTATTCTGATAACCATCAATAATAAGAAACTAAAGTTTAAGTTTTGTCTTGAAAAAATTCGAGGAGATTTTCTCTTTTTTTCCTCTCTCTCTTATGTGTGTGGAAAGGACGAATTGTGAGAACCATACTCTCTCTAACCTTGAGTGATTCCTTTCAATGAAATTCTTGGAACCTGCTCTGTAGAGGGATTCTTCCGGAGATTTAGTGCGGGAACGCCATCAAGCATTTTAAGAGGCAAAGGTGTTAATTTTTCTCTTCGAAATTTATTTTCGGAAATGGGCTCTTTCTCTTCTTCAGCATCCTCTTGGAAGTTTGTTTTTTTAAAAATTCTGTTCGAACCCGTATTTTCATGGAGTTTCGGAGTCTGTTGTCTTATCTCGTAATTTTTATCTTTGGTTTCTTCTGCATCGTCCTCCTGGTAGATAGGTTGATGATTTGATTTAAATTTTTCGACTCCTTGACTCTCCTTCTTTTCGTGATAAAATCGAGATTTGGATATATTATTCTTGAGTTTTGGATCTGTCGGGCTTTCTTTTTCTGGACTCTCACTTCCGCTACCACTTATTGCTTCAGACTTAGAAGTTTCCTCAGCATCTAAATTAGAGGCTTTTTTTGAACTTCCCGAGCCGGCAGAGCCTGGTTCACTTGAAGAGTCATCAGGGCTCGAACTTTTTTTTGCTTGACCCTCTGTGTGGACTTTATTCGATTTTCTCCCACCTAACCCTCGTAACAGATCGAAAAGTCCTGAAGCCCCTCCAGACCGTTTATTTTCCGAGCCTCTTCTCTTCGAGCGTGGAGAATCTTTTCCACCTGATTCCTCATGCTCACCAAACTCCATTTCTTCAATTTTCTTGGAAATAGACTCTCCTTCACGGGCATGACTCACTTCTGCTGCATCATTTCTTGAGCCAGGTTTATTTTGATCCATTCCTCCAGATTCAGAGGAGTCTTCGTTCTTTTTTATACCCATAAACATTCCAAAATTTTTTATGGCTCGCATTCTTAATATGTTTTTTTTTGTTAGCTCCTGGAATAAGGCTCGTGGATTTTTTTTGGGTTGATGACTCAATAATGAATTTCGGTACTCGTTTATTTCATCGACTGACATTACTTTAACTTTATTCTTCTTTTTGTATCTGATAGGTGAGCGATAAATGGTCATTTCTTTGAGACATTCATCAGAAAAGCAAGTTTCAAATGCTACAATGGCTAGTACTGCTTTTTGAGAAGTATCAGCTCTGGAGATGCTGGTATATTCATCTTGGAAGCCTATCGTAAATACTCGTCCAAACGATGTTGTCAGCTCAATAGAAGAAATGTATTTGAAATTGAAAGTCAGCTCAATGTCTAATAAATGCTCATTATAAAAGAATGTGATTTTTTTAGTTTTTTTGATCATCTTTGTAGCTTCTTTCTCGTGTTTAGCAGCTATTCGAGTAATTGTATATTTCCTATCTCTTCCATCAATATATTCGCTTTGATACCCAACGATCCCCTGTCCTATTTTTACAACTGCCACAAACTTTAGTTCATTGATATCATAAGTAGATAATACAAGTGATTGAATTCAGTCGGACTCCTTTTTTAAATTGTATCTCAGGGACATCATTGTAACGAACCAATGAATCAGTTTCATCTGCGACGGAAACGCCAACTAAAAAACTTTTATGCAGATGTTGAAGATCGTAAATAAAAAGGAGCTCTTCGTCTTGTTCCTACACATTTTCATTTTTTAGATTCTCATTTCAAAGGCAAAGATAGTACGTTAACAAGTGGTACAAGTGGCTTGGAGGATTCGCTTCCCATTTGAGTTTTGCTGAATTCTTGTACTTTTGCTTTCAAAAAAAAAAACTTAAATATAAAAAATAAATTTCGTTGACAAGAATAAGAAATGATGGAAACGGTAGAAATTTTCTTCTGAGCTTTGAATAAGCGGACCTTAATATGTGATGTAATTTTTCATTCTCAACACCAAAGAACATGATAAATATTTCTTCTACAAATTGGATTTATCCTTTGATAAGCTACTAAATTTGAAGATTACATTTCTTAGTAGGACGACTCTCAACTCCAGATAGGAGGAGACTCTATATGAATATGTTGAGTTGACAAACTTGTTTCACTACTATAGTTTTTATAGAATCCTAAGTACAAATATGAACAAAGAAGATATTATGAATTGGAAATAACATTTTCGTATACACTTCGTCATAGAGGGAAATATTGCGAGATTTTGAATAAATGCTATTATTTGTAAGAGATCGTTTGCATGCATTAATTTCAAATTTTTGAACAAATTTTTAAATTTTACTCTATAAATATATCAATCCACCTGAGAATCTTTATGGCGACAGAGCAAGATTCAAATTTCCAAGTGTTTGTGAGGATAAAGCCATTCGACTTTACTCTGGCTCTTGGAAAAGAAAACGAAAATCTCAATATCCTAACTGATGATTTGAGCTTGAACGGTCCAATAAAAAATAGTGCAGTTACCAGTCCACGTTCAATGGCAAGCAATCCTCCTTCAACCAAGAACAGCACTAGGAAGGTGTACGATGCTGTTAAACATGACGGTCAAACTATTCAGTTAATAGACCGAGATTTCCGATGTATTGACTCAAAAGAACGATTCTTTCAATTCAATGCAATTTTTGGCCCAAAAGCTTCGAATGAAGAGATTTTTAATGAAGCGATTACACCTAAGCTAAGTGGTGTTCTTGAGGGAGTTAATACTACGATTATGGCTTATGGAATCACTGGTGCAGGAAAAACTCATACAATCTTTGGAGAGAGTGCTCAGCATTATAAACAAAAGGGAATTTGTACTTACACAATCGAGTATCTCGTTCACAAGATGAAGGAAGTTGACGAAATCAAGAAATTTGATATGTATTTTAGCTATCTTGAAATCTATAATGAGCAAGTCATTGATCTCCTGAGCGAGTCTTCGAAAGTTCTACAAGTTCTTGACGACTCTCAGAAAGGTATTCAATAAAAAATAAATTGAGGAGCTCGATTTAATGTGTGTAATATAGGTGTATTGCTCCCGGGTATTGTGGAGCTCAAAGTGATGAACGTGGAAGAGATAGAACAACTAATCTCAAAAGGAAATTTAAAAAGAACTCTTGCCCCCACCGCGATGAATCAATTCTCATCGAGATCACATGCAATTATTCAGCTCAGAATAGAGACCAGGGATAAGCTTGGGTAAGCATTTTGTTTGGAAGGGAGTTAACAAAATTTTATTAAAATCTGCCAATAAAGAGAGCGAAAAGTTTACCACTCCAGACTTCGGATAATAGATTTAGCAGGTAGTGAAAAGGCATCGATCTATGAAACAAAAACTCAAGGTAAAACTATTTTTCTGAAAATGAGATTGGAAATATATACAACCATAATTCTAGAAAAAAACCTTGCAGAAGGAGCTAGCATTAACAAGAGCTTACTTGCGCTCGGGAATTGCATAAATATTCTTTCTGATCGGACAAAGAAGAAACAATTCGTCCCCTTTAGAGACTCAAAACTTACAAGGCTTCTAAAAGATTCTTTAAGTGCTCATGACGTTAAAATTTTATCGCTCAATTGCATCATCTCTTAGGTGGAGGCGGACAAAATATTATGATCGCTTGTATCACTCCCAACTCTCTTTTCCTAGAAGAAACCGTTAACACTCTAAATTATGCGAGCCGAGCCAAATTAATCAAGGGAAAGGTGAGCCAGAAATATTCGCTAAAACGTTTAATATTCTATAGATTGAAAAAAATATCAAAGAATTCGATAATGAAGGAGATCAGCAAGCAGAAATAATGAGTAGCATGCAACTCGAGATCGCCACTCTTCGCGACATTCTTGCTCAGCAAAACAATTCATGCCCAAAATGCAGCTCTGAGAATTTTATTTCATCTACAGTCTCAAATGCAACGACTGCCAGTGAAAAGCTCTCAATTCATTCAAAAGCTCACCCAGCATCCTTTCAAACAGATGAAAAGGATTTCGAGAATATCATAAAAGAACGGTTGAAAAGGTTTGTGTGATAACGTAACACATAAATTTATATAATATGGATAGACTTGAAGAAGAGAGGGAGCAAATCAAAACCAGGGCTGAAACCCACAAAGAAGGACAGTCTAAATTCCTGTCTTTACCTCAAACTCAACAAAGATTGGCTTTTATGGAGAAGTTTTTACAAGTATATGGGTTAAATTTTGAAGAGCAGGCTCGCATCAAGCAAGACATACAAGAGCTTGTTGAGCATTTGACTGCGGTTAAAGATGACATTGAAGAACTTGAGGAACAGCTTGATACTGACGGGCTCGGCCAAGAAGAAATAAACCAAATACAACAAGAACTTTCAGAACTAAGGAATCAGCAGGAAGAAAATACTCAAATGAAAGAGAAACTCGAGAATACCCTTGTCGTAAGATCCTTCTAAATCTCTCTTTTTTTATTACCTCTCGATTTAGATTAATTTAGATCAACAAAAGAAGCTAAAATCAAAAATGATGAACTCAATAACAGAAATTTTGCTTCAAAACTACAAGCTTGAAGTAAGAAACAAACTTTATTTTATAATTTGTCTAAAGTATTATTTCAGCTGGAAAAATTACAGTTAGAAGGTGATATCGTAGAATTGAAAATTAGCAACCTGACTCATACCATGGACAATCATTCAAAAGCATCAACGATAAGAGAACTTCAAACTGAAGTCGCCAATTTAAAGTCTACTACTACTCATCAGGCACAGGTTCACTTCAAAAAACTGAGGCGATAGTATTGATATTTATATATGTATGGTTTTAGGAACGTAAAGCTTCTGAACTACAATTGGCCCTGCACCAAAAAAGTCAAGAGCAATTAAAAGAGGACAACGTTAATTGCTTTAATAATAGCAAGAGAAATGTTTGTCAAGAAGAAAAGCCATTATTAAATGAAGATAGTACGCCTCTGCTTGTTAAAGTTTCGAAGACAAATTCTCCTATGAAGGAAAAGAGGATTTCAACTCCAACAGCAGAAATAGTTTTCAGTACCAGCAGCAGCAATAACCAGACTAAACTTTCGAGTCGTTCTGATCCACAAATCAAACTAAAACCTCACCCTAATACTGCTCCAATGAAAAGATATGTTGACAAAACTCAAGTTGGCTCCATAAAGCAGAGAACTAATTCAACAGCATTCTGTAATAATCTGGTTTCCAACATCGCCAATGCGAGGGTCGAAACCACGGAATCTGACATCGTTTCTTTCAACGTTAATGAATCTCATCAAGGGAATCTCGCAGATATCGTTCGAAAAAAGGATCAAAAGAATGAATATTTTAGCGAAGGTATCATCATATCGCTTTCTCTCTATTTATGCTAAACTTATGTATTTTGCATAGTGTCACCTCGGCAGATCATAAAAAAATCTAGTCAAACTCTGAACGGAAAATCCAGAGAAAACACACCACTTGCAAAATTCGGAAATGAAGCACACACAATAACAAGCCAGAGTGTTCCAAAAATAACAATAAATCAAAGTAACTCTCATGCTAGATCTAAGTTATTGATTACATCATAATAATGAAGCCAAAATTAGTAGTACGCGATATCGATATCAAGAAGAGACAGCACATGATGAGAACCTTGATCCCAAACCAAACTTCCAACTCAAGCTTCCATCCACAAGCAAACCAGCAGTTGCTCTTAAATCCTACAATTTTAACGACGTTTCTAAAAGTACTCAATATGAACAAAATACTGTGCTGTCATTGAATGCTTCTCATTCAAGAGAAGCAATTGCTAACTCTCCAAAGGATTGTCAGAATTTAAAATTCAATAAAAAGCTTACCACCAAAGATTATTCCTTAAAGGAGAGGCAAGCTGCTCACTTGCAGATAAGTATCACGGACATTTCTCGTCACTCTAAAACTTCGTTAGCAAGCAATCCTCTCAATTCAATAGAAATGGTTTCACAGGATTCTAATGAGACACAAGAACCTAATTCACGGAAAGGTGACAAATCACATGGAAAGGCAAACATATATCAAAACCTCAAACCTCAACAATTAAGTCTGGTCAAGGAAGATTCGAAATGTCCCACTCCGGTTAATAATCAATCAAATTTTATCAATAAAACCAACTATGCAATTCAAAAATTTGCTCCCAAAAAGATGTGATGGAAACTCCGCTGAAGTTGGATATTCAAAAAACTCATGAAAAGATTGAAAATTAGATGAGATGAGGCTTTCAAGTTTACAGCATGCAAGATGTGTGTATATATATAAAATGATAGCTTTTGATTGCTCCTTATTATGCTGTTGATCGAATTTTAGTATTTATATAAGTTATTTAGTTTTAGATTTCCAAATTTTCCATAGACTTTTGAAATCTAAATGACCTTCTCATGCATACTTTGAGGAACAGAAGCTTCAATAAATTGTATTGAAAATCGTATGAAGATTACTTCAAAAAGTTCGCACTAGAATCAACAATAATCTCACAAAGTATTTTCTGCGTCTGCAAATCTTGTTAAATTTCTCAGAACTGAGCTGGAAGCTCCTCGTTCTCAAGGTTAAGAAGATGTCAGTCTAGAACAGTTGATAAGAAATATCTAAAAAATTTATCAATAATAAACTAATCGAGTTCATAGTCATATGGGAGGTTGAGCTATCAATCTCATCATCACAATGAACAGATCTAAATTAAAGTAAATATAGATTGATAATGTAACTATAATATTGGAAATGGGTGATAAAGTTCCAAAAAAGAAGCGCAAAAAGAAATTTCCCTCTGCTTTAATTTACTTCTGATTAAATCTTATTTAAAGATTATCTTTCTGACAGAACTGCCTTTGAAGATCAAATAAATTCCCTCGAATTTGCCATTCTGGAAATATCATTCAATTTTTTCCTATTCGAGTGCTATTTAGGATCACATGTCCGGAGAAGAAGGACTCAATTCTGTTGAGTCATATGAAGAACCATTCGTTTTCAACTTGCAAATCCTCAAAGCTAAACCTAACGAGTTAGATAGTATTGAAGAAGAGGAGGAAGATAAGTTATCTCTAAGTAGAAACTTGTTTTCGGAAAAAAGCTTCATTCAGATTCCCAATTTGCGAGAACAAGAAGAACCTCGAACTCATTTGAGAAAACGCAGTTATGAGAACAAGCAATCTAAAACAAACAACTTTTATGACAAAGACATCAGACTAAAAGAGATTATAGAAGATAGATTATCTGGAATACCGACAAAATTAGAGGTATTGTCTCTCTTTTTTCGGAATAGCTAAGGTGGCTCTAGAAAAAACAAAGAGAAGAAAGAATCGAAAGACTCAAAAGAAATAGAAAGGGGTTGAATACCTCGCTCCCTGAAAAAAGCGAACCGGGATCGAACCGCAAAATAACCAGTGCAAGAAGTACTATGACTCCAAAAGAGGAAAAAATGAATCCCAAAAAAGAAGAAGAATCACTTCAAGTGGCAGATTTATTCCCAAAAGTAATTCTTAAAGATGGGAAACCGACTATCGATCAATTCAGAATGGCACCTCCAAAAACAATCATTACAGAAACGAACGAAAATAATCGAAAACTCAATTCAAAATCGTTCAAAGAACAAAATATCGCAGCTAAATGGAGTCCTGAGGAGACTCGTAAATTTTATAAAGTAAGTAGTGAACTCCTGGGATGTTTAACTTGACAACTCGATTAGGCTCTGGAGTTTTTTGGTTCCGATTTCTCGATGATAGCAATGGTGATCAAAGATCGGACGAGAGAACAATTGAAAAATAAATTTCATAAAGAAGAGAAATTGCATCCTGAAAGAGTGAATGCTTCTCTGTTAAAACACAAGAGAATAGATGTAATGACAATGCTCGAACAAAACTGCGGTTTACAAAACACACGCAAAAGTGGTAAAATTTCAGAGAGCAAAGCTTGCTCTGAGAAAAATAGTGAAGGGAGCCTCGATGATATGGATAGAGTATTGATTAGTTTATCATTAATTATCTTATTTTGATTTTTAGGAGATCATTCTCGAGTTATCTAAAACCCTTGGAGATCCAGGACAAGTTCTTGACACTATTTAGAGATAGGTGGGAGCACTGCTTGCGTGCATGCTCCGCATATAGCCGTTTATATTTACAAAAAATCCTCTCATTATCTCTGTTCTTTTAAATATAGTTTTCTATAATAGAAATGCATCTGTATTTGTGTATTTAAAAGAAATACCGAACATTATTCTCACATAATTTAGGTTCGAGAGAGAGCTTTTAAGCAGTTTGTATGAAATTTGAAGAGAAAATAGCAACTTTACTCGCCCTCATTGTACTCTTCTCACAGCATTCGAGACCATGACCTTCTATGGAAGTATGTATGTTCATGATCTCTTGGTTGGGAATTGGGGTTTTGGGGTTTTGGGGTTTTGGGGTTTTGGGGTTTTGGGGTTTTGGGGTTTT
>ENA-UOTZ01000337-UOTZ01000337.1-compost-metagenome-genome-assembly--contig:-NODE-337-length-40167-cov-49.503143_pt1 | contig 40167 bp, 34 predicted proteins | sample MGYA00238144_ERZ746983 | MGnify/ENA primary metagenome ERZ746983 (study PRJEB28759, sample SAMN06268863) | compost metagenome | isolation source: single cell | place: USA: California, Emeryville, Joint...
AAACTTCATGAAGATGCTCAGAAAGTAAAGAAAGAACCAAAATTCAGTAGAAATCTCAATTCCTCTCCCATTTGACAGGCAATTTCAAATAGCACTGTGATAAACGCTCAACGTTCCGGACGGAACTCCAATAGAAGGAATCTCTTTGATCAAATTCGAGAAAAACCACTCTGCCTTTGTTTAAGAAGAAGCTGTTGAAATTAAAGTCAACTGAATATTTCTGTGTATTTGTAATTAAATTCTGACGTAATATTTTGAAAGATGTTCTAATTAACATCTTTTTCGGATTTCAAAATATTAATTTCACGTTGATTTGAGAATCTAAAACTGCTGTTAGGATCATATATTAATCTGAATATACCCTTTTTAACGAATTTCCTTCATTAACTCGAATTGATCACGAAAATCACTTCTTAGTACAGAGAGTATAATCAAGAAAACTGTTTATTGTTCTCTCTCTCTGACTTCTAATTAGCATAATCGACCACTACAATTTCACTTGAAATATTGAGCTTTCTATCTTTTATTGAATATACTATGAGTTTCTTTGCCTTGATTTTCAAATTGGATTGTAGGAGAGCAAATTTCCATGTTTTGAAATTCTCATGAAAGTGTAAGTCATGAAAAAGCCGAAAGATAACTCATCACCAAAAAAAATCAAATAAAAAAAAACGATCGGATCAGACGACTTTCACTTGAATTAGCTAAGGTTATGCTCTTTCGTCTCATTTCCACAATGATTTGGTGTTTCTGTTTGCTGCCTGCTCCCTGAGTAGCAAACAATAAGCATGATAAAGCCACCTCAATTATTTGATCGAAAAACATAGTAAATAACCAAATCCTTCCATTATTCAGTTTGCTATTCTCATTATTGCTTCAATACATTTCATTTGCGAGAACTTATCTAAACATATTTCATGAAAAATGGCGAAAAAGCTAAAACAACAGTTAATTTCAAGTAAAAGTCAAAATTTTGTGCACAATACCCAAAATGGCCCTAAACAATTATCCTTATCCAAGGAAATTGAAGGAATTCAACAAAATAAATTGACTTCATATTTTTGCTTGTTCCTATTTTGGTTCTTTCAAAATTATTGATCATTTATTTTTAAAAGCACAGAACTAATCCAGGAACAAATTTATCGAAATTGGTGTTTTAATACTTTATTAAAAATTAAAAGTGTTTGTTTTTGGATTGAGATCCTCCCACTCTGATTTTATGCTTTTCATAGTCCCTTTTGCGATTGCAATCATTTCGTTCTTTTCAAATGCAGCTGCTGATCCAGGACCTCCTTATATACTCTCCTTCACACCATGGGGTTACGCTGCTGATTGTGATTTAAACGATCTAAACAATGCCTCCGCTTATCGAGGCTTTGAAATCGATTTATTACGGGATGCAATGGATCTTGCCAATCTAACTTATGGTGTCGACCTCGTGTTTCAATGTGCCCTTCTGAATTATGAGTCCTATCTCATAGGAGATAATGGAAGCCAAGCTATTATCGGAAGTTTTGGATCATATCCACTTGGGCGATTGCCGTTCAATGTGGATTATTCATTCTCAGTCCCCACTAAGCGATCAGGTATATCCATTCTCTATGTGAAAGACATTAGCTCAGAAATTACTAAACTGTTCTACTTCCAGTCTTTCACTTGGGAGTTATATCTGGTTTTGGTCCTGCTGCCATTAATGTTCGGATTAGTGGTCTACATATTTCAGGCGAGAGAGCAAAATTGGTTCAATTTTGGGTATAATTTTTACCTGTACTTCTTTAAGATCGATTTCTTAAAGAATTTGAAGAGCGAGTCAAGATTATTAGAGTTGGTCTTCCTGGCAGCGATGACTGTAATCGTGACTTTATATACTGCGAGACTGACTGATGTGCTTGCAGGACAGAAGAAGTTCGGAGGGGTGAACACTATTGATGATCTCCGAGGAGTCAGGATAGCATCTACTTTTTTGATGGAAAATACTGTAAAGAACTTGGGAGGTCGGTACGTTCAGGTGGAAGGGATTACGAAGGCTTTGGAAGAAGCTGATCCATACAAAAAGATAGGGGAAATAATTAGGAATTCTAATTGTTCATACTATCTGTCTGATACTGAATCCCTTGAGATGATGGTCCAACAAGAATGTGAGTTCGAGATAGCTTTTAAAGACGTTCTCAAGGTGGATTACGCGATGGTATGGGCCCCGCACGCTCCTGAGGAGATCAAAACTAAAATGGATATTGGAATATTAAAGGCTCTCGAGACAAAATCAGAGTATGTTCGAATAGCAGAAACACTCGAAAGTTTTCTCCCGAAAGAAAGCTGCCCAGTCAACTTCAATCACCAAGCACACGTCACTGTGAATGAAGTGGCGGGACTATGGATTATTTGGTTTTGTTTCTTAGCTGTGTCGTTCATCATATTTCTGACATCGGTTCTAATGAAACGCTACTGTCGAGTAAGTCGAACTCCTTTTGATCAAGAATTGAGAGGAAAAAGGGAAGGAATGATAAAAAATGAGCTCTCAGCATATTTCTGTGGGAATATTCTCATTTCACTGGATTATATCAGAGAATACAAGCAATTTTTGTTAGAAAATTCTCGCTATTGCTCTGAAAAGCTGAATTTGAACCCTGCGATCTCAAGGCAAGTACAATTGCTTCTAAACAATGATGAAGAGATGATTTCGCTTGCTTCTCCTTCGAGAACATATAGGGAAGATAGTATTATTCCAATCAGTCCTAAGAAGACGCCAAGACTCCAAAGCTTGATTTCGAAAATGTCTCTCAGGTCCCCAAAGCAAAGCTCAGACAGTTCATCCCCCTCAATCATTGTATTGCAAAGTCCGAAAAACACTCCAACGTTCAGAAAAGAACTTACTAACGCTGCGAAAAGATTAAATAAAGATTCTCTTGTTCAATTTTCGAAGCAGAACTTGAATAACTTCATAATACAGTTTGCCACCCGTCAAACAGAGACTATCGCTGAAAAAGAAGTTATTATCAAAGTGTTTTCAAATAAATTCAATTTAAAACAAGAAGAGCTGCGGCAAAGATTCATCGTTCCAAAAGTCAATTCTAACACGAAGTGGTTGCAAACTCTTATACCTGCCCCTTCGAAGAAAAAACAGCCAAAGAACAAATTGCTGAGTGAATTGCTTTATCTAGATTATAAAACTGCTTTTGCTTCAGACCAACCCCTACAGCCTCTAATTAAAAGCGTAGAAACAAGTGTTATGGTTTCAATGAGTGATTTTGAAGAGAAAAATAGGACAGAGCAGGACCTTTTGCGACCTCAAATGGTAGATTCATTGCTGCAAATTAGAAGACAGAGGAAGCAAAAGAGTCCCGGTGAAAAAACGAAGAAGAGGATATTGGATTCATTTAGACAATCAGCAAAGCCAATGGATCTGAAAATAATTGACTTGAACCAAAAACCAGGCATATAGATTCTATTATCAAGTTCAGATGAGGTAGCTGTTGTTGTAATCCAGTTGCTACGTCCATCTACCATGGCTGTAGAATTTTGAAATGAAACTCGCGTTTATTTTTAGCGGCAGACAACTTCATGTAGCGACTCACAAAAAATTTTTATATTGAATAGGGCATTAATTCACTTTTATTTTGCCGAATCATCATGTCAACAGCTTGTTTTTATTGAAAAAAACGTGGCTATCAGAGATATTTCCCTCAATTATCAGAGCATAATACTCCAGAAACTCAAAAAGATTCCTCCTTATATGTTGAAGGGAATAGATCATTGAAATATTGTTTAAAGAGTTCAGAAATGCTTACTTTATCAGGAGCATCGTTGATCAATATTCGTCTGATGTCTCAAAAGCTAAACAAATTCTTGTGTTGTCTCATTAATCGATATGCTTATGTATTTAAAAGCTATTAAATAAATAGACTATAGAGAGGCATATCTTTAATTTCGTTAATCACAATAAAATGTTACCTTTAAGGAAAGAAATTCGTGAGCCTTGGCTGAGATATATCGAAGAAGGCACAAAAAGATATGAAGGCAGGCTTGCAACTGGAACATGGGCTCAAATTCCTATCGGATCGACAGTTGTGGCATATAGCAACGAACGCGAAGTTACATTAAGGATAGTGAACATTCATCATTTTTCTGATTTTGGAGAAGCCTGGGCAAAGCTTGGCGCTGAACTCATTCCCAAAGAATTCGGAGTCACGAGCAAAGAGCAAGCGAATAAGATATATAGTGAGTTTTGGCCTTTGGAAGAGATTGAAAAAGGAGTAATTGCTATCGAAGTGGAACGAATATAGATGAATTTCTACGAGCAATCAATTTGTCATCTCAGCATACTTCCGTCGCACATGAGAACGCAATTGGCTTACAAATAAAACAGTTTTCCGCAAATTTATGACATATCTCATGGCTATTATGCTTAAACTTTGAATTGTTAAATTTGGGCACCATAAGTTTCTTATCGGCTTTATAATAATCTACTGTATCAATCGGTTCTTTGTGAAAATTTTCGAATATACCTAATCATCAGTTTTAAGTATTCGTTTAGTCTTAGAATCATTCAATATATTCATATTCCAATGGAAATTTTAACCCTATATCATGACTTATTGTCTGACTTTATAAAGATATAACGTAAATGTTGCGATTGGAGGCCTTTCAGGTAGAATTAATGCAATTACTATCAAGCAGAGAGGTGAAAGCTGAATTTGTGGTAAGAATAATTCAACTATACTCTTGCTTCTCAGACGCATGACCTCACTTTAATTCTAAGTATTCCTCTAATTACGCAATTGGTTTACAAAGAAAACACTCTTTCGCGAATTTCTTGCAAGCTTCATGGATGCTGTGCTTACACAGAGACTTGTTATCTTTAGGCTCCACGGGTTTTTTGCAGATGATACACCGGCCTACTGTTTCAGTAGATTTCTTAGTAACGATTTTCAAAAACGACCAATCATCTTTATTTTCGTCTCTTACGTATTCGTTTCCTACTACTGATACCTCAAACTTCGGAACTGATTCACCGTCTTTAAATACTTTCTCGTGAAGCTCGAAAATGCAGTTATTGAATGCTATTCGTTCATATTTCACAATGCTGTCACACATAGGGCAAAGGAACTTCGGTCGATCCAATACAGGATTTATAACTCTAAAACCTTTGTTTACAATCACTCTGCAACCATAAGCCACACATTCTTGATTTTCACATATTCCCTCAACACAAAGCCCATGTCTGACTATTTCCCACTCTTTGCCTATTTTAGTAAACCGAATAACTTTGGCAGCTTTATTGTTGTCCAGGTCAACATAGCTTAGACCTTCCATACTCTCTCGCTCAGCTCGGTTTCTTCTGTGACACGTTATTTGAGCTCCTTCTTCGATTTTGGCATCCTTAAGACGAATCTCATCAGATAGCGAGTCTCCTTTGAAGATTATTATGGAAGCGTCGCACGGCACTTTGAGGCTTATATCAGCCAGCTCTTTTAACTCAGCAACAGTCGTTTCGTCTTGAATTCCAAGCTTGGTACTCCTCTGTGATGTCAATACAACAGATACTTGCGTATCTCCAGTCCTTATTTTCTTGATGAAAAGAGTTGAATCCCGATTGCGATTGAAATCCCATTTTGTTGCAGTGCTGTTCCTAGAAATCTTAACATTTTTCATGTCTTGCTCTATATAAAGATAAAAACTCTTTGGATCCAGTTTGGTAAGCTGTGAAATCTCCTTGAATAGTTGCTGTCCGTTGATTAGATCTTCCAGCCAACATTTAAAGGGTTCAAAGTTCAAATCAGGTCCCAATTTAGCGATTACCTCTGATTTCACCTTGAAATACAACGGCTCCTCCTTATAATATGCTAAAGTTTCTTCAGCTTCGACTGGACCGAGATATGATTCAGTAATCTGGATCGTTCCGAGTCTTGATTGAACTCGCTGTTGGATTTCTCGGATAGTAAGAGTGTCTTCTTCCATTTGATCTAAAACTACTATTACCTGGCGCCCTGGGTTATCAAGATCCATAAGAGCAACCCTCATCTCGAACTCTACCGGATTTGATATCGTAATGACTTCATATCGACTATCAGCAGGATCGGTTCGTTCGACCATTCTCAAAGAGCTCAAGATAAATAATTAATTTGAAATTGTGTGTATTAGTAGATTCGAGTGCAAAAAAAAAAAGATTCTACATGCAAAATATCTAGGCCAAGCCAGTTCCTTGGGAAATTTTGGAGTTACCTATTTCAAAATTGAGTCCAAATTAATGTCACTGCTCAGAAATGAATGATGAAGCATAATTTGATAATAATAGAATGACTAGCTACACTAATTGAACTGCTAATTTGTTATTCGAAATTAGCATCGCTTTATCATCTCGACTCTGTGGGACCTTGGATTATTCAGGTTGGTTTCACCCATAACAGGCAATATGTAAATAGTCTCTCGAAAGAAATTGCGCATTTTGAAGCCAGATTGTTTCTTTAAAGGAACTTAATTTTTATTTAAGATAATAAAACCGTGTGAGTGCTTGGAGTTCCGAACAGAAAGGATGATACAGCGCAATTTTCAGAGTCCCGACGCTTTCAGGAAGAAAGCTATGACTCCACCGATCAGTAATATACTCTACGATCAACCTTCTTTAATCTTGCTAATTCAGCTGCAATCAAAAAACCGAAAGCAAAGACTCCTTCTCACACAGAATCTTCAACAAAGGAGCCCTATAAAAATTACATCGTGGTATATTCCCAAAACACTCTAGAGTGTGTTAATCTTCAATTATTTCCAGGGAAAAACGTTTGCAACCTACGCTCAAAACGATTTTCTGCCAAACACTAAATTACCTCTTGCGATGAAAGGTCCCTCTCCCTACTTACTGCGCAAAATGAGCTATAAAAGTACGCTAACAACCTGATTTTATAGTTATGTTTTAGAGCGTGATAATAATGAAAATACCAATGAAAATAAGCAAGTTTTTGGAACAACTCATAACAAATTGCAAACGATTTATAAAGCTCCAGACCAAAAAAGTAAGCTGCAGCCATCTCGCTTGGATATTAACTCCTAACGCCACCTTCTTAGATATATTCGGCACGAAAAATATACTTTCTTCGGTTTTATATCCCGTAGCGCCATCTCAGAATCCAGCCAACACCAGTAAGGATTTCTGTTATCAATCAAATCAGGAATCATTGTCTTCTTTAGCTCAATACCATTATGTTAGAAGCTCCAGCGCGTCTCCAGATATCAAGCAACGCAGGTTTGAGAATAAAGATTCGTTGTATTATGGGGTAGGAACGGAAATAATTGATTGTCTCTAATTTCGATAATTATAGTTTGTAATCTCACCGGGCAATAACTCAGAGCTCATAAAACGAGTCATGAAAAAGAGATATTGGTGGAAAGAGCTGAATGAGAGCAACACGTTGTTTCATTTCGCTTGGCATCAAACGAGCAGACGGCATAGGTACGAATATTTAGAAAAGAGCCTGCTCAAAACAAACAAAATGGTGAATCACTTCGAAAACCATCATGAAATCACCACGAAACATGGATTAATTCGCAATTTAAGCACACATTGTGAAGTAACAGCTCTCTCGTCCTCTGCAAGCTTATTTAGCGTTTGGCTTAGCAATTGAGACTCAATGTATTTGACTACACTCCAATAACTTTCATGATCGATATGGAGGAAGGAAATTTTGAATCTGACATGCAAGATTTTTTAAAATGTTTCAACAAATTCCAGCCTTCGTCAGAAGAAACATCTAAGGCAGTGACAAAATTCCTCGCATCATTCCGTTTCAATCATAATGATCGATCACCAGTCAAGAACGTCACATATTATAAACCATTTGTTAACTCTAAGAACTGGAGGATGTATGATACTTTTTACCGCGGTGCGAATCTGTGGCTGCTGAAACCAGTCGATTACAATCGTGGTCGTGGAATTGAGTTGTTTAATAGTCTGGATACGCTGAAGACTCTGCTTCTAAACGGTAGCGAACTTTTCTTAGAGAGACATGGTTAATAACAAATAAATTTTTGATATGTAGGGCCGATTAATAACCCCATTCACAATGCACCGAAGCTAAAACGTTTTGTCGTACAAAAATATATTGAGAGCCCATTGCTGATCAAGAATCGAAAATTTGATATCCGTGTCTGGGTTTTGGTTGATCATGAAATGAACCTCTATTTTTTCAAGTATCCACTGCTGCTTGACATTAGTTTTATTATGTGTTAATAATAGAGAAGGTTATTTGAGGCTTTCTTCCGAAGAATACAGTATAACTGACAATCAAAAAGACAATATTTATGTGCATTTGACTAACAACGCGATCCAGAAGAATAGCTCGAAATACGGGCAGTTTGAGAGCGGAAACCAGCTTTCGTTTAGAGATTACGAGGTAACTCTAGGCCACTTTGGAGATAAGCTGCAATATACATCTAGAAAAATATCCAAAGCGAGAATCCGAAGGCAAACTTGCGGAAATCTCTCATTCCTAAAATGAAAGAGCTAATCAAGTTATCAATGAATTCGGTAAGTATCTATGCTCTGATATGGAGACTAATAATCAAGCAGGTTGCGCAGAAGCTCAATCCAAATAAACATAAATATTGCTTTGAGATTTTTGGGTTCGATTTTATGATCGATTCCGATTTCAACCTCTGGCTTATTGAAATAAATTCGAATCCTTGTTTAGAAGAGTCATCGAGACTGTTGAGACACCTGATCCCTCGGATGATTGGTACTGATTAACTTTAGAAAGGACGATTTAAGAAATATTTCGTGTAGACGATGCGTTTAAGCTTACAATTGACGTGATCTTCCCATTCACACCGAAGATGTATAAGGCTGAAGAGGCAAAGAAGCAGAATCATTCTTATAAGGTCCATGGATACGGAGACCAAGAGAACATGTGGTAATAATCAATATTCGTAATGGGTGTATAATCGAATATAAGGGATCTCCTAACAAACCTCTCTCAATGGAAACAAACTCTCAGGAAATAATTTCGGATGTAGTCACATAATTGATGGATCTTGTATTTATAAAGGTATTTGATAAAAAAGTAGGAATTGATCTCGATGATCAATTGAGAAATAAGCACACAAGAACCAGCTTAACAGTATATATTTCGAGTAAACTTATTGAATCAATGAATGTTGAAATAATACCCACAGACACGAAAGTTATTGAGTACTTTCAAACTTAGATTCCTTAGACTGATTACTTTTCATTTTGGTTCAATATTTTCCTGAAAAGTAATTTTTAACTATTTTTCTGGAATATAAAGCAAGATTCCATTAATTTAAATAATCTTTGTCTAATTTACATGGTTTTCTTCCATAATTTTTGCAATTGTAGTTTGGAAAAGTTGTTTTTAAAAAATGCGAATTTAGCCTAAACTATTTCTATTCAGTGCCTACACAAGGTTTTCAAATAACGAAAGCGACACTAGCCAAAGCCATCATGGCAAATTTCAGCTGTTCTTAGGTGTTTAAGTTTAAAATTATACACCAATACATCTTCCCTCTAAAGTGAAATAAAATCAACTCCAGCTCATTTAAAGTTAATAAAACGATTACTGATGAATTCCAGGTTGTTATTTTTAATTTTTATTTTAATTATTCTTTCGCAGTACTTTCACACTGATAAAGCAGCCATTTTGATTGCCACTGTCTTGATTTATTTAGAATCTAAATTTAATCACCAAAACTAGTTTTTTTTTTTTGATAAATGTTCAAAAGTCCGTGATTTCTTCTGTGCAGAATTAATTCATCACTGAGGAATTTGAAGCGCTGTCAATAACAAAAAAAACATTTCAGTACAATGAACAATAGCACTCGTCATTCTCTGGAAGGTCGCAAAGCATCCAAGGTCATACCCAAACCTCTTCAATTTCTTCGTGCGATCTTGAGTTAACTTAGTAGGTTGGAGTTTAAATGGAATTGCCTTATGTTGACTGGTGTAGTAAATTCCGCTTATAAAATTACGTCTTTTCTTGTAGGTTTTATAAGGAAGAGGCTGCTGCATTTTCAGCATTGTAAATTAAATTTTATCTCACTGAGCTGCCTTGAGTATTAAAGCTACTGTCATAATTAATTGAATTCCTTCCATACACTTTTTCTCAGTGAAATTTTGCGAATTTTGATGTGAACATTACATTTGCTCTTTCAACCAATCAGCGAAAAATACAACAGAACCAGTCATGATGTTTGAATATCCATCGAATTTCCACCATATCCGATCACATTATCTATTCTTTCCCATTTGTGTGGTTTCATTTTATAATTGATTCTCATCATTTTGATTCTTGAAGGAATTGGTTTGTCAATTAATAATCGCTGAAACAAAATATATATAAAAAACACCTCTATAATGTGTTTCTACAGAGATACTCAAGTCGCTCTCGTACAAAGCAGGCTTCATGACCTCATTAAGCAAAGACTCCAATCAACAGGAAATATGCTATTGATTCAGAAACCCCAATCTGCTAGCAGGTTTCTAGGCTCGGAACCTTACAAGAAACTTCATCCCTGTATCTAACTCTCATTCGCTTTCATTCTAAAATCAATTAATAATTTGCAGCTCAAAGCTTGATTGGCGATCTCCGCAAATTATCAACAGGAAATTTTAAATCAGAGCCTATCGTGAATCTTGGAACAGAAGAAAAACTTGAAACTCCATGCGAATTTCGCTATTTAGAAACCGCTCTGAGCACTATCGAAAAAGTTAACAAAAACCTCCTGGAGATTTCTGAAACGCAAGCTAAATTTGAAGGAGATCTGAAAGGCCTGATAAACTCAACGAAAACCTCGGTGTAAAATAACCTTCCCCTTTTTAAGTATATAGCTTATATTATCAGCCCACTCGAAGAGTCTCCCTTTGAACGTCTCGAAAGAGAAAGTCAAAACGAGAAGTGTGAGGAAATGTGCAATCCAAATCCTTCCCCAATTGAACTACTCTCTCACTTCACGAATGGAAGAACGCATTTTCCATACAAACTCGTTCTAAGCGCTGAAATCTCTACTCCAGTTTTTCGTGAAAGGAACCTCAAGTAAACAAATCTTTTATTTACACAATACTAATATCTATTTTGCTGTTTAGGATTCAGGTCAAATTGATCTCAAAATACGATAATTCCATCGTTAAAAACCACGGAAAGATGCTCCTGCATATGTCTCTCCACACTTGGGAGACGCCTTCTATGCCGATCATTCGGAACAAAGCAGGTATATTTAATTATTTTTTTTTCAGATATGTAATGAGCGTTTCTTTGTTAACCAGGGAATAAAGTGCTGCAAGGAGAAGATGAATGCGAGCTTAAAAATGGCGAGACAACCTTTGACAAGATCCAAATAAACGAAGTGACATCTAAGTTTATTGGAGGACACATCGGGATCCTTGTCGTCCCTAAGAGACCAATGAACTTCGGAACGTCCTTGGAATCGCTTCACCTAAAAGATTCTATACGAATTGAGGATATCAAGCCATTGCTGATCACTAAATTGGTTGTGAAATCAAAGCCGAAGAACAAGCCTAACAAGATGTCAGAAAGTGAAGATCCTGCTGTTAAGGGCATCTAAATAGTTGTTTTGTTAACTCATACAAGTTAATGATGTCATGGCAATTCTCCATTATTCGTGCAATATTTGGATAAAGATTCTGTCTAGCAAATGTATTAGCTATAGTTATTTGAGCTCAGGATCAGATTATCACTTCGTACATATATTGGTATCTATATATTAGACTCACAAACTAAACATTCGTGAGAACGTTAATCGTGTAGTTATATAACTTTCTAATCTCATATAAAAATCTTCAATCTGGCCGAAGGTTATGACGGCTCTCAGCTTTCAATGTCTTAATTGCTTATTAAATCCTATCCTCGTATACCGAGTGCATTTTACAGTCTAATTATTTGATTTTTTATTCAGCTTAATATATTTTATTTGGTCATAGTATATTGCTTCGCGATGGATAGAATTGATACCGATGAATCAAATATCACCATATGCGTGGATTCCAATAGTCCGACTCTAACAGTTCAGAATCTAGGTGGCTTTTCTAATCAAGCAAACGCAGCTCTGAAAGTATGAATGCTGAACGATTTTTCACTCTTATCCATATTAGATACAGCTCGTAATGACAGCAGACGAACTGCAAGCCATGATGGAAAGAGACTCAAAGGCTGCAGAGCGATTACATCAACCGTTGAGAGAGAACCGCGCACAAACATATGATATAGAGCCGAAAAAAGAGAAACAGTCGATCCAGAGATTTAACACCAGTGATAGCAAGGAGCAAGAGCAGAAACAAAAGTTCGATCGGTATGGCTTTGCTATAGAATCCAAAACGAACCTCGCGCAGACAAAGTGAGCTCTCTTATACAGCGCATAGTTTAAAATACACTGTAGTGATATTTCTGAGAAAAAGAAAAAAGAACTTACGCTCAGAGAGAACGCTCGTATTGAAAAGTGGAGGAAGATGCTCCCTACGCTTGAGACTATGATTCAAAAAAAGAATAAAAAATGTATGAATTAGCGTTTTTTGCGGCTTTATAATGTGGAAATATAGTAAAACAGAGAATACGTAAAGGAATTCCGGACTCTCTGAGAGGTCGAGTGTGGCCATTGCTCGCAAAAGCACAAGAAGCTAAGAAAAGACACCCAGAAATTGATTTTGCAGTATTTTTCACTCCTTGGAATTTAGCAAATTTAAGCGCCAATTTTAGAAACTAGCGAACGCAGACAATGTCTCATCGCTCGATATGATTCGTAGAGATGTTTCTCGCACGTTTCCAGATCACGTATTCTTTCAGAGCCCAGATGGACTAAGGAGTCTTGAGAGAGTTCTCAAAGCAGTCTCATCCGTCTACGCCGATCTCCCTTATTGTCAAGGGATGAACTATTTGTGTGGAGTCCTCGTCATCTACTGCAATGATGAAGTAAAACCCCTTAACATAAAAGAGCCAAAAGAACTTCATCCGTCTATTGTTTGTAGGAAGCGTTTTGGATAATGATCAGCTTGTTGGAAAACTATGGGATGCTCAAACTCTACACCGACATAAACCACTTGCGCAAATACTTCTACGTGCTTGACCAGTTAATACAGTCCAAACTTCCAAAACTAAAGACGCATTTCGTAAGTTGCCTTTCTATTGTGCAGTCCAGCTCAAATATATGATTTCAATTAGTTCAAAAACGACATGGAATCTGTTCATTTCGCTGTGACTTGGTGGATGACGCTATTCACAGGCGTCGAATGTCTGCCGTTTTCCGTGATAGTGCGTATTTTCGAAAACGTTCTCTCGGAGAACATCAAAATATTATACCGCGCATCCCTCGCCTTCCTCAAAATCAAAGAGAAAAGCCTTATTACTAACTCAAGAATAGACATGATCGTCGGTTGCATCAAAGAAGGGCTGAAAGGCACAGAATGCGAAGGCAACGACGATCAATTTTTTAAAATCATGTTTGGTTTGAAGTTAAAAAGGAAAGAATTAAATGTATATCACCCTCTTTTTAAAGACGAACTAAATGACCTTTTTGATGTGTTAGAACATACTGAACCAAGGCTTCAAAGAGACATTTCAAGCCATATAGTTCCCGTCACGAATCATCTCAAACGTTTGCAAGAAACTCTTATACTACTTTCAAATAAACATTCCACTAATACTTTGTACATTTATCTATATTCTTAACGATTTTTGGAACTACTACCGTTGTAAAAGTTGGATATTAAAGTTGTATATCGTTGTTGTTTGGCGATTTAAATAGTCGAATAATAATTTGATTTATTCAAATTAAAATCTAACAGCTAAATCGTACCTTCATTTAAAAATTCAAACATTCGGTGAGGAGTGATGGAAAACGAGACTGTGCGCCATAAGTTGTGGAATCCTGTCCCTCGCAAAATCCAAAGAACTGAAGAGAGCCAAACGAACCTAATGACCAATGTTCTCTGTGAATTGATTGCCAAATCGTGTAACAAGCCCGCTGAAGACACTGGGCTAACTCAAGGAAATATCTTACAGTACCAAATTCACCTATTCATCCGCTTAACATCTTTGATTAGGTCTCTAGCTCGCGTTTTTCTCCAGAATCCGCAGCTGCTGACTGCCCTTTCACAGCAAGACTCTTCACCATCAAACAGTAATATTGAATCTCATTATCTCGTATGAAAACCATAATCTAATTAGCCACTAATACAACGCTTCCTGCTTTGAGTCCGATCACAAAAAACGGTTCAGAGCCACACCAGAACAATCAAATGCCAGAGCTTGCTTTAAATTCGTAAGTTTTTTGCTATCTATGTCATCATGCTAATATATTTGAATTAGAAGCATTTTTCTCAAGAAGAACCACTCAGCGCCAGTAGTGTCCGAGACTATCTCGCACTCTCAGAAAATTTTTTTACAGTCTTTCACTTCGAACAACTTATCTGAAAACCTGTCGCTTAAAGAGTCCGTTTCCCTTAAAGAGTCTGTTCCGCGAAAAGCCGAAGATATTTTCCCGAAAGAGATCCCAAGTTTGAAACAGAAGGCCCAATCGCAAAGCAACAAATGCAAAAAATGCAAGTGCAAGAACTCAAAATGCCTTAAGCTTTACTGCGAATGTCTGGCTAATGGTGAATACTGCGGTCCAGACTGCGGCTGTCAAACCTGCTATAACACCTCGCAGTACGAGTCGGCCAGAAGCCAAGCAATTTCTCAAATCATTGAGAAGAATCCTCTCGCTTTTAATACCGCTGCGGACAACGCCCTCAATAGAAACAAAAGCAATGAGTCTTATATGAATAAATCAGCAAGACACAAAGGCTGCACTTGCAAGAGATCTGGATGCAATAAGAAGTACTGTGAATGTTTTGCGTATGGCGTCGCGTGTGGGGATGCTTGTCGTTGCGAAAACTGTAAAAATTGCAATGGAGCGAAGAAGTGCGACCGAGATGAAGATTTAGGCATTAATGAAATAAAAGCTGAAGTCGAGTCCAGCACGCAGTCAATCGAAGAGGAATCGACTGATTCAACAGCAAAACTCAGCGTCTCTCGAGAGAATGGCATAAGAAAATCTCTTTCAAAGAATCCCGTCCTAGGGATAAAGAATGAGAACTTACAGTCGCTGGGACTGTTGCGCTCTCTCAGTGAAAAGGTTGCGGGGTACCCTGCGCTTAAGCCGAGAGTTTTGGTAAATAATATGTCAAATATTAGCTTAGAGGAGAGAATTGGTGGCCTGAACTCATATGGAAAAGAGAACCTTGCAAAAATGAGTAATTCGACAGTTGCACTGTGAGTTGCTCGAATCTTTTTCTGTTGACAACCCTTGTTAGAATAGAAATTTTATATAAAACTCCCTTTCAATTATCTATCTTATGCGAACTGATTTTCTCACAGAGAGCCTCCGGAATCGCCTGAGCAGTAGAAGTTTACAACTTTTCAATTTTGCTTTATTCGTAAATTATATGCTTGGCATATTTTTGCTTTTATAAAGAACAGTTAGTATCGATTTTTAGGAGAGGGCAGCCTTCAGATAGCAGGGTAATATTGATTTACGAATCAAAGTAATTTTCATTTATTAAAACTCGAATAAAACAATCTTCACTCTTTCCCAATTTCACAAAACTAGATAATAATTCTGAAATATGCATGTACTTAAGAAGTACATCGTTTCTCAGCCTGCTTCGCCTGCTTGAGAAAATAAACTGATTTTACTTGCGCCAATTTTATTATATCAAAAGATAGAGAGGCAAATCGACGTTGATTTCGGATCATCCGTTATTAAATGGAGTTTTTATTTACATTTTCCTAAATTTAAATTCAAAGAAATCAATTGTAACACAGCAAAGCAAAAGCGGGTTCAATCTGGAACCACTCTGAGAATTTTTTCATATGAATATCACATGTAGGACGATGAAACTATGTTCGTACATATTATCCGTCTGAAATAAAAATGACCGAAAAAACAAACCTAAGGACAAGATTTCAAATAAAATTTTCCTCAAGAACAAATTAAGCCACTAATTTATCACGTTTGTATATGAAATCTAATTATTCTGCATCGCCAGCGTAGCTTCCTTACACCTTCAATATTTTCAGAGAATTGGTAACTCCAGGAACACCATCAACCTCTCCAAAGCAAATGACAACGAGATCGTTTGGTTGAACTAATTTACTATCCTTTGCATATGTTAGCACACTAAAGCATTTCCAGGTTAAGAAGTGATATGAAAGTAGAGACATACCGCGGGATAAGCCCTTCTGTTCCCATCATTGATCCAACTTTGTATGAAATCACTGATGCTAGTAAACTGCAAACTCTTGCTACCTTCTCCTCGGATGTCACAGCGATAATGGGGCAAGGACATGGCAACCTTCGCGTAAATTTCTCAGCACAGTTCACAACTATTTTCACTTACTTTGACAGCTTTAAGGCAGTGGCACCGGTTTGAGTGAAGGTGATCACTAATGGCGCTTTAGTTTGATGCACAGCTTTCAGCACGCATTTGATAATCGCGTCTGGGATACCGACTTTTGTGCTCGGGCTAACCTTCAGCGGTGAATCCCTAAGCTAACGTTAACAAGAAGATAAACCTCTATAATTACATTTTAGATTCTTGCTTAGATTCCATATATGGCTCTTGCATCAGCTGTTCAGCTTCACTATAACGCACGTTAGATAAAAGACATTAAGAGGCTTGAATACAGGCAAATTTTGTGGAGAGTCTTTATACTTTCGCTTGGATATTTTCCCCAGATCACCTCCTTGACAAGGGCAAGCGAATCGCATTTACTGAGTACCTATTCACTGATGAGTTGGCGCATACAATGCAACTTACAAGACTAGACACGTCGTTAATCTCGCTCGTGGTTGGTATCACACTGCTGACCATACTCTCAAGCATTTGCCCAACAATAATCACAGGTTTGCCTGCGCGATGGCAGCTCGTTATCAAATGTCTCTGCGTGAAAAAAAACTAATTCCATTTGAGACCAACACACCATACACAGGCAATTACTTTCTCTGGAGGCAGATAAACTGCAAGATAGCTTCTCGAAATCATGATCCCATCACAAAGCTTTAGAATCTCAGCAAAGTTATCAACTGCCTCTTTATTTTGGATTTTCGCAATGATTTTAAACGTTGTTTTTTTCGCTAATATAATGCGCTGCAACTCCTTGATATCACTGGCTTTTCGTACGTCTGAGAGTACAACCGCATCGATATCCTACGTAGTCAGTCAAACATGAGCACTTCGCCATACTAAGTCAAAAATATTTACTAGTTTGGAAGCTGCACGAAGGTCTTTAAGGTCTTTGGGAGTGACGCAGCTGACATCATCACTGAAATCGCTTTCATTTTCTTTATACCAGGGATTAGCCTCATAAACGCCTTTTTCATTAGGCTCCACGTTTTGCTGAAGCATTCTGTGCACAAAAAACGAGTTTTCCGAGCGCAACGTGCAATTATTGTCCACCTTCAGCACAATTACGGCCTTCTTGGGTTTCATTCGTTTTGCCTGTTTGAATAACTCGTCGAATTTCCGACTCGATTTTTTTATTTCTTTTCTTTCCGGAAACTCAGTTGGTATTTGCTCTTTTTCTTTCATATGTGAAGCTTTTTATTGTAGTTTAGCGCTCTAGATGTTCTCAATAAAGAATTATACGTGTTGGGGTATTTGTTCCTGGACTGCCTTCTTCGTCAGAGTCCGAATCGCTTGCAGAGATATCATCGAGTATCTTTACAACTCTCGGATCCATTTTAAGTATGCTCTTTTTGTATTTCTTAAATCCTGATGCATACATATCTGGGAACTTTTGTTTAAGGGTATTGAGACTCTCCTGCTCCGGTTCGACTCTATCATCATGAGACATTAGTCAGAAAATTCAAAATTCCGCACTAGACTACCTGATCACTGTAAATGAAATCCTTCCATAATCCAAAAGGATCTTATCTCCTGGTAACAGATGCTCTTTGATCTCATCATAATCACAAGAAACTATATGTTGATCGCCGAGGACCTTCCTGTTCGTGGTAATTCGAAATTCGTCTCCAGCTTTCAGTGAGATTTCGTGAGGCTCTTCGAAGCGTCCGATACGCATCGTTGGGCCTTTCAGATCCATAATAACTGGGATGTAGCAATTGAAGTCTTTTTCCACTTTGGCCTTGTTGCTCATGATCTCACCTAACATGTAAAGAACCAGAAGATTAGAATTGGCATATTCGTTTCGATGTTATCTTTCTGCTAGTGTAGGCCATATTGACTCGAATGACATTCATTCCCTCTTGGTACAGTCTGATAATATTGTCAATGCTGCTATTTGCTTCAGATAATGTACAAATGATTTTCGTTCTCCGATGTTTTACTACTTTTTCTTCTAAATCACATAAAAACAATGAATTCTGCCTGCATTTGATTAGAAAATACTTTGCGATGTGAGCGCAGCTTCCTCCATTAACAATTGCTCCCGAGATTTGATCGAGTGGATTTGGTGAATGTTTTTTATCAGCATCCTTAAGAACCAATATTTTTCTATTAAAATAAGATACCAATTCTCCGAGTTATCATCTAAAATATTGGAAATATTCATAATATATATAGATCATGTAATCAATCACTTCAAGCAGCTGTGCTTTTCTCAGTGAGTCTAAGAAACTCTCAGAAGACAATATATCAACTGACAGTCAAAATGTACGATCTCTTTTGGGTAAATAAGGTTTTGGTTCCAAATAATCAAACTTAAATAAAATAATCGTCAATAAAGAGAACACCGTCATGGACGACGATCCTCTTGTGGTAAGGATGCTTACCAAAAAATCCTCTGAGTTTTAGGTTAAATTTTCAAAAGCTTCATTAAACGGGTTCTTGACGTGTCGGTTATGCGGTGGGTATCTACGATTTGCCCATACAATCATCGAATGCGGACATTCATGTACATCTCTTGCTTTGACCGCTCTCTTCTAACACCAATCAAGTCTGTAGATTGTGCCTTTTCGATACACTAAAGAACGCGAAGAATCCTAAATGTCCAACGTGCGAGGTTGATATGGACAAGAATTTTACGAAATCGATCAGAAAAGATCCTTATAAGCAGAGCATCGTAGACCTTCTCTACCCTGAGTTCCAAACCAAGGACGCAATTATTATAAAACGATGTAAAGAGCTCTTCCCTGACATAGAAATCGAAGCCATTAAAGATGAATACGATTACATGAAAGGCATGCACTTTCACTAGAATTTAATTTGATGATATTCATTTAGTTAACTGGCTTCCTGGAAGGAAGAAGAAGGTGTTTGAAAACAAATTTAAGACGGATTTGCAGTCGCTTGTGTCTGACAATTTTAACATGACGTTGAATGAATTTTCGAAGCAATTGCTCGATGATGCTAAGTATGCCGAGTTGATTAAGAAGAAACAGCAGGCGCAAGAAGAATTAAATAGAAAAGTTGCCGCAACGACAGCTGCCCCGACGAAGCAAGATATAATGGTGAAAGAGGAAGAGAAAGAGAATTTCACGTTCTCGTTGTTCCCGAAAACAGATGAAGACTAGTAAGAATTGCATTGAGTGTCTCGAATTAACCACGCATTTCTTCTCATATAGCAAAATCGTTTCTATTCGTAACTCGATGAAGGTCAATGATAAAAACTCAAATATCGAGCAAGTGAGGAAATATTTGTTTAAGCATATCAATAAGAGGTGCGCGCCGGATCCAAATAATCCAAATGATCCTAATAAGCAAATGCTTGCAAGTTTGTTTGATATTTCTCAGCTTACGAGCGAAAAGGTAAGATATTGCTCATCATGATGAGGATTTAATTTTTGCGAATAGATTCTCTTGCATTATGATGGTGAACTCATCAGCGGGAACATGACCCTCGATGCGCTAAGGAAAAAGAACCCCAATAGTAAACAATTTACGTTGCAGTATGAGATTATGGATAAACGAAGTCAGATGAAGTAGACAGATTCTTAATTGGACTAGACTTAGGCGGCTTTAGCCATTCATTGCGTTTGAAACTAAATAAGTATCTTTGTAGTAGTTCATTGTTTTTATTTGTCTCTTCGATATTATTCTACGAGAATGTCTTTTCCTACATTTTCCTGGGTCAATAGGGCCAGTGGCTACAAAATAAAAGTTGATGATTTTGATTAATGATTGTTATTCACAGATACACTTTTCTAGATGAATGTTCATGAATATCGAATCGAGCAATGAGAGGGTCTTAAGCAAAATTATTAAGTTGACTTTCAAATTTTGGATTTTGTAAAAATGCAAGCTTCAATTCGAGTAAATTAGTAGTACCCTGGTATTAAGAAACCACCACCGAGGTTACCACCAAGAACGCCGAGGCCACCGAGGTTACCACCAAGAGCGCCGAAGCCACCGAATTGTGGGAAGAAGTTTTGAGCGATTGGCAAGTAGCCACCATATCCACCATATCCACCACCAATACCACCAAGACCGTTAATTACGAGTGGGGATCCGCCAAACAGACCACCCAGACCACCCAGACCGCCAAGACCGCCAAGACCACCAAGACCGCCAAGACCACCGAGACTATTCATGGTTAGGGGGGAGCCGTAGCTGCCGTAAGGGTTGTAACCGTATGGGTTGTACGGGTTGTAGCCGTATGGGTTGTAACCGTATGGGTTGTACAAGTCAGAAGCGGCAGGAGTGGTTGTTGGCTGAGCGGTGGTGTCAGTTGGCGCAGCAGTTGTTTGAACTGGCTCAGAGGTGGTTGTCATCATAACAGGCTCAGCAGCAGTAGCAGTGTTGTCAGCTGGAACAGAGGTAGTGGTGAGTTGAATAGTGTTATCAGTTTCAGTCTCACCTCCAGTCGTGGTTTCACCTTCAGTCTTGGTTTCACCCTCAGTCTGTGTTTCAACTGGAACAGAGGTGGTTGTCATCATAACAGGCTGGGCAGTTTCAGCTGACTCGAGCGAATCAGTAGCACCCTGTTGAGTGGAAGCATCGGTAGCTTGAGCTTGTTGGGTCTGGTCAATAACTTGTGTTGTTGGGTCAGTCAACAAGGTCGCAAGAACTTCAGGCGGAACAACAGTTCCGTTTGGATAGGTATACACTGCTTGTGAGTCTTGGCCGGCTCTTCTTCTGAAACCGAAAGCGGAGCCTGTGACTAAGAAGAAGCAACAAAGTGCCAAAGCCAAAGCTTGGAATCCTTTTGCCATTGTTTGTTACTAAAGTTCTGATGTTTTTGTGATTTTTTGTTGAATTGTTTATTCATTTGGGACTGTCGCAGGATTAAATACCCGAGGCTCCGCTGAACACGAAATTTCATAACGGACCAGTCGAACATTAGCAAACTTTCCGGAAAATCAAAGATATCGCGTGGAACAATTAATTAACCGTTGTAAATATTAAATAATTTGAATCCGAATATTAGGCACTGTAATAGAAATTTCTTTAACAGATAATTCTTTGGAATAAGTGAAACGTTCTAATATACACAGGCAAATATTCTGGAGAAAGGAATCTTTACAGATTTTCTCAACGGTATAATGCGTCTATTCGCATGCAGAGTCAGTATGTGGACAGTATAGCTTATTGGTGAAAAGGAACAACAAATAAATGTGTCGATAAAGAGTGCTGCGCAATATTTGAGAAAAAAACTACTATATATCTGGTCAGTTGATTGAAAACTTAAATTCATCGGTTCATGGCATACAGTCTTACAACAAAGTCGAAAAATATGAACTTTAACGGATAGAACTATCGTTTCTTTACTTTCAAATATTAAACCGCCTTCATTTTGCTTGCCATCGTCTCCAACCAACTTCGTTAAAGGAAAATTCGGTTTCTAAAATGCTCGAAACTACACGGCATAGCATTAATTCATGAGTAATAGTTGGATTAATGTGAGTAACTTCAAAGATCAGTTCTTTAACAAATAGAGTAAGAATCTACTCTGAGACGAACTTATCTGCAATTTGTGGTATAGCCTCTATATAGTCGGAGATAGTATTCAATTTCATGATATATCGAAACTGGGATGTGGGCTATGGAATTTGTTTGTAATTTCTTTGAAATACCTTAATCAATTTTGCCTAAAATCGAAAATTTAATTTCACTTTTTAGAGAAATTACCCCTGGCGAAATTCAGTGTCGACTCTTAATTGGTGAAAGAATATTTTCTGTGAAAGAAAGTAGAATAAAAGCTTCGTATTAGGTGATGACAGAGTGTCGTAGTTACCAAAGTTGAAAAGCTGATGAATATGCAATAGAACCGCGAGATTGAGGTATAGCATGAGAATAGTATCCAATTATCAGAAATCGAGGTCAGAAAAAACAATGCAGTCAAAAAGCCATGATAGTCCAGTGGTTAGGATACCTGGCTGTCTACCAGGTGACCTGGGTTCAATTCCCAGTCGTGGCGTTTTTTATTTTTATTTCATTGTTGGGACTCGCAAACTAAGCGAGGATTGAAATCTATTATCAATTAAGAAGAAGACACCATTGGATCTCTTTAAACCTAAATTTTATTTACAGTGATTACTTCTCTCTGCCAATGGGATTGTGAAAATCTCGTAGTGCATCAAGTAATGAAGGCGCATGATGTAGAAAGTTTCAGAAGGCCATAAATAAAATAAAAAGAAGGTTATCGGCGTATATTCGATCTGAAAGAAAAGAGATTTTGAAGGTAAATTAAATGAATTAGAAGAAATTATCAAAATTTCCATGTCAACTGTAGTAAAGACATCAAAAAGCCATGATAGTCCAGTGGTTAGGATACCTGGCTGTCTACCAGGTGACCTGGGTTCAATTCCCAGTCGTGGCGTTTTTTATTTAGATGCCGTCCCAGATGTCAAATAACCTCCCCTTTTTGGTTAACTTCTTTTTTTGGATTTTTTTGAAGGTGCCTCCATACCTTTCATACTTACTCAATCAAATTTCCTAAGTATCGCAATGATCGGTGTTTCAAGGAGAAATCTCTTGTTTTCAGAATTAGATTGAACAATTCATTGAATCAAGAACAGAAATTCGATTGCGAACAAGTGCACTCGAGTGAAACTTTATTTATTTTCCATTTTAGAAAATTTCCTGGTAACTCGTACTCTCTGAGATCTAATTCGTTCTATCTGCGATCGGAGTTCACTGAGGTCACCTCAGGCTTCAACTTTTTAATATTGAGTCTAAATTCAGGTATCCCATGAAACAATGAAAAAATCAAAGTAAATCAACGAGATTTTCAGAATAGAAATGGTGAGTAGTGATATTCCTATGTGCTAATGGGTTAACAGGAATTTGTTGGAGTTCAAAATTGAGCATTCAAGTAAGTTAGTACTATTCGAGACATGAAGTTTGCATTTTCTAATCTGCTTCACAGGACTTCTGAAATATAATGATATGAATTATTTTCTCTTTTTAACTTAAGCTCCACAATAATCTTTAATTTGTTTTTGCTTGATTATTTATTCATTGTCACGTTCCTGACTTAATTATCAATAATAATCAATAAATTTTAGATATAATGTCATTTATGCTTCTTCAGCAAATCAAATTAGCTAACCATCAAGCAAACTTTTAGGTTCTTTGAAGCCAGCCAATGGTTGATGATCACAAGTATAACCAAATGCCCTCGGTCCTACAAGCTCCAAACCTTCTTTAGTTGAAAGCAGAGGGGAGCATGGCAATGCGACCACTGAAACTCTGAGTCCGTACTTCAAATCTTCAGTCAGGATGGGTTGATAGTAATCAGTGTCGATGAGCGAAATGATATCAGGAACCATTGCAACAACGGTTTTATCCTTTGGTGTGGCAAGCTCATATGTATAAGCGACAAGGTTTTCATTCTGGAACTCAATCAGCATCCCCTTTCCAGCACCTTCAAAAAGACCTTGAAGCGTTATTTTTCCTTTGTTATAGGCTCCTTCAGTTCTTGAGTCTAAGGCTACAATCTTTCCAGTGAAGAGCAGTTTCCCTCCTTCCTTTTCCTCAATCACTTTGACAGGATTGACTTTGTCTCTTTTAGCCAGTTTGATAGCTCTTCCTAACTTCCAGCATCTGCTTACTGTGTTCCTAACTCCATAATTTTGGAGCTCCTTTTTCTTTAGTGTTATACCCGAAATGGCAGCCTCACAGCCAAATCTTACAACATTATAGCGCAAAAAGTCCTCTCCTCTGGTTACCTTTCCTCCTGGAACCTTCTGTAAGATTATTTCATGGCCAAGATCGTCACACATAGTAATGGGAAAGATGTCCAGTCCATATATCATTGGTGTAATCATCTGTAGTTGCGGAAAAGCTCGCCCCATAAAATCAGCGTCTACAACAGGTATATCCAACTCTCCACCAACGTAGAGAGGGGCCAGTGAATTCAGACCACCAATTTCTGCCGCAGTCACTGAAGAAACCTTCTTATTCTTATAGCCAAGGAATTCTGTGATGGACTTGTATGACTCTGCAAGTTTTTTCCCTCCTCCTAATCTTTCAATCATCGCAGCAGGAGCCCCGTAGTATGCAGATGCTGTCGTGTATTCATCGTCAGGGAGATCATCAATTCGAACTACTCTGATCTTCTTGCCGTTTCGAATCGCTTGCTGAACAACCAGCTTTTGAAGGTAAGGACTTCCTCCTCCTCCAGCTCCTAGGATGGCTGCGCCCGCTGCAATAAACTCAACGTCTTCCTCTGAAAGGATCCATTCCTTAGTTTTGCCATTTGTCACAATGATTGGCTCTTTGAACTCAAATTTATGTTCAGGTGCTCTCAGCGAGTTAGGTTTAGCAACGAAAACTTCTACTTTCTCTTGGCCGATGGTTGTCTGTGAAATCCGAGACTGCGCATCGAGGTCTTTCATGTCCTTCGCTATGCTCACGAAATCGATGCTGCCGAATGCTCTCACTGTAATATTAGCCTCTCTATGAGCGCTATAAGCAACTTGTGTGTCCTCAACAAAATAGTCAATGGTGGACTCAATTGCTCCTTTCTTTATGCATTCAGCCTTGGCCTTTTGTCTGAGTTCTTCCAAGATGCTGTCTCTTTCTTCTTCGGAGGTGAACTTTCTGTTGTCTTGAATTACATGCGATACTTGAGCCATTGTGGCGCCTATTGCATTTGCTACATCAAAGTTCTTTGGTTTTATCAGCTTAGAGACTCCTGGAATCTCTTTCTGAGCATTATCGGGAATAAGTATGCTTCCTCCACCAACCAAAATCAATGGGACATCGTCAGCGCTCGTTTTCATATAGTCTACTGCTTCTCCAAGCATTCTGATGATCTCTTTCTGGACGACTTTGAGCTCTTCTTTTTCCAACCCAATCCAAGAAGGGTTAGGTTTTTCAAAGTTTGTTGCATGACCTAGTCCAATTGCTATGTCAGAGCAGGTCAGGACACCATCAGGATTGAAGCTCTTTGCTTTTTTTAGCAGTTCATATCCTACACTTTGAGGACCAACCTGGCAAGATTGCTTTTCCTTGTCATATTCAACGACTGAACCTCCTCCAAGTGCTATTGAGACCGTATCTGCCATTCTGAAATTCGTTCGAATTCCCACTATATGGACATACGCTGAAGAGGGCCTTGGGAAGCCGTTTTCCAGCACCACGATATCAGTGGATGTTCCTCCAATATCAGCAACTAAAGCATGCTTCTCCTCAGAGAGTAGTGCGGCTCCTCTCAATGAGTTGATTGGGCCGCTATTGAAGGTGAAAATAGGATACTCAAGCGCTTCTTCGCAAGGCATCAGTGTGCCGTCATTTTGAGTGAGAAACACGCTGTTTTCGCAGTTTATCAACCCAAGACTGACAACTGAGGTTTTTAATTCTTGGATCGTCTTCTGAGCGAGTTGTTTGAGAGACGCATTTAAAATGCATGCGTTTTCTCTCTCGAGGAATCCAGTGGTTCCAATTTTGCTACTCAATGTGATTGAGTAGTTAGTAAAACCAAGCAGCTTGAACTCATCATCAAGTATTTCCTTGGCCTTTATTTCGTGATCAGGAACAATCGGAGAAAACACCCCAATGAGGACCACATTCAATGTAGTTCCTTTTTGAGTGTAGACTTGAGCTAGCTTTCGAGCAGCATCTCGAAGCTGTGTCTCAGAGAGTCCAGCGATTTCAACTTTATCGATTTCATGACCACCATCGATAAAAAAATATTCAGCTTTCAGATTCTGAGCTATTGACTCTGGAAAACCAGTGAACGGAGGATATTCGACAGTCACAGGTCCACAAAGTCTAATTACAACAACCTGACTGAGTTCAGAACTATTCTCTAAGACTGCATTTAGAAATTTCGTCGTTCCAATCATAACTGCGCAAATTTGATGTTCTGTAACAGGCGCATCTGTGAGAACCGCGACGATCGCGCGCTTAATACCCGTTGTGAAATCTTTAGTGGTCGGGACTTTCACCGATCTGATCACTTCGTTTGTGAATTTGGTTCCAGCCTCATCAAGAGTCTTTTTGATGATGACAGCGTCGGTGTTTGTGCCACCGACATCGATTCCAATACAATAAAACTCCGAATTTTTGTTTTGCATTGCTGAAATGTTTATGTAATTAAGACTACAGAATGTATCTTTTTATTTAAACTTTAATGCTGATTCATTTTTTTTTTCCTTTATACTTCTTAAGTTATCAATACAACATGAGTCAATAAATTGCGAGCAGGTTTCTTTTGGCCCACTGCACCAGGAAACTATAAACCCATTCGAGACATAATAGCATTGCAAGACCCAATATTCTGATGATTCATTTCTATTATAACTTAATAGTGAGTGCGCAGTTCACAAATCTTTCGAGACTTCCTAGAATGGTGATGTCTGAATGAAACCATTTTCCCATATCAGCGAAATACCGATCATGATCAAACTAATGCTGAGCTAAGAGTAGTTTGGAAAACAATAACAACGAGATGTTTTAATAACAGGGCTATTTGTAAATTCATCTCAAGCATGGAAGTCAAAGCACATTATTACAATTGAACTCAAATAGCTGTCAAAAACAATGCTGCTTTGCTAATACTACATCAAATCTTCATCAGGGTTGAATTTGCCCTTTGAGACTGGGATATCATCATCATAGTCATCGCTCGAATCGCCGACATACTTTGTGGCTTTTTGTGTGCCCTTCGACAAGTTTGCAGTTGGTGCTTCTAAACATTTAACAGTTAAACCTATTCCCAATAAATCAATCGGTTACTCTTCTTAGCTTTCGTTGCAGGCTTCTCTTCCTTCTGTTTCTGATTGAACATCACCTTAACCTTGTCAGACATCGCCTGCGAAATATTAGCTTCATCCCTCAATGTATTCGCTTACTTGATATTCCGTAGATGAGATCTTAGGATAGATTTCCTCAATGAGCTGGGTCATGAAATCTTGAATATAAATCTTAAGCTTGGCTTCTCCGACCGTTTGTCCGATCTTCTTGGCGAAAGCGATATAAGCTTCTCTATCTTGCAATTGCTGAAGTTTATCATCGTTTATGCCAGCGAAGAGCTCATTAATGTTTCTCTCATCGGATTTCTTGGAGAGGCTAAGAATAAATACGTAAACTCGCTGGAGTGAATGCGTTGAAAATTACAGCTCGGCTTGGATTCTTTGTTCCTGAGTCAATGGGCCCTTTGGCTTCTTGTCATCGAAGGCATCTTCGTACAGTCTTCTTTTTTCATCATGCTTCTTTCCAGCTTCATTGACCTTGTTGTGCTTTGCGGCCTAAGGTCAAATTTGAGAGGTTGAGAGGGGAAAGCATAGGGATGAGCTCACTTTTTCAAGGTTTTTTGGCTGACTTTCGATTTTTGTTTCTTGTTTTGGCTTGTCGATGAATTCCACGACTTCTTTTTCCTGAGCCTTTACTTGAATTTGTTCAATTGGCTTGTCGGCCAATGCCATCCAGTCGTCTTCGTCACTCATGCGGTTTTAGCGAATGAAAATCTGTTTGTTTCTTTCTTTTGCCTGGAAGAGAAAGTTCTCTTTAGGAAAGAATAATTGGATTCTTTAAATTAATATTGTCTATAGTTTCTGATGAGAGTGCAGGCTAAATGCTAAACTCGTTTATTTCAACTGGAATCCAATTCGTTAATTACTGCTACAACAAAAATTATGCGCAAAATTCGTCGCTGTTAAGCGAAATAGCATATTAAAATAGTAGATTCAGACCAAAGTAAAGACAATAGATTTACTAACATGAAACAATGAAATTGAGAGAAAAAACTTAATCCATAAACTTAACGAAATCCAATGGATGGAACCACTATACTATAACTCAGAACAGAAAAAGAGATATAAATATAGAACGACACACAAATTTCTGATACTGTCATCTCAAATAGAGCTCTGTGTCCTTGCTTTTCGTCTACTCCCTTGACATGAGGCCGTTCGCTGCATGTAATATACAGCGTTTCGGTCGAACTCATTGCTCACAGAAACCGTTTTCTGAGGAAAAACCAAAAGCAGCCAATCAACGCCTGTAATTTAAATTAAAGCGTCTCCTGTGTATTCGAGAACAACGACGTCGAAATCAGGAGGCGACAAAGCATATACTAATTTCACCACACCCTGTGACGCTTTGTCTTCAATTATCGTATCACAAGAGTTTTCTCTGGACTTTATCTCTTGGTTGGTAATTATAACAAACTCTTCTTCCTCAGAAGGTTCGCTATTCGGGTCAATTTCGTAATAAAAATTGCAAAAACGCTCCACGTTGTCGTAATTAGGCAAGAGAATATCCAGCATAGCAGTGTCTTCCAAAGCAAGAAACGAGTGAATATTGCCTTTTTCAGGTGTCAGTCGTAGGATCTCACCACCTTCGACAACTCTATCAGATTCAACCTTTGCCTCAAGACTAATAATTACATGTCAAAACTCAAACAACAAGTTGGAAAAAATTACATTGTACCCACTACAGAGAAGTCGTTTTCTAAATAAACAGACTTTGCAAATTTAGATTGATAACTCCTGTCCACCAGATCAAGGGATCTCCTCTGTAGCTTCCCACACAAAATTTTACTGAGGACAAGCATATTTGGATGATCATGTAAGCTCAACTCCCTAAAAAAACAAAAGTATTCAGCCACCAAAAGCAAAAGGTTATCGCATACGCGCCTTTTGCGAGACAAAACACCCCGATGCTCCTGCTATCTTCCTCAACGATATTGAAATAACTGATTTTTGCACGTTTGAAGCAGTCCGAAACCCCGTTACCACGCAGTTGAAGGTTCTCCAGCTCAAAGCGCTTTAGATGTTCCAGTAATTTGCTAAATTCCATGTAATCATCGCAGTTTTGCAACATCTTCGCTCCCTCCTGCTCATATTTCTCGACAAACTCTTTCGAGTGCTTTAGTATATCCTTCAGCATGCGCGTGGCTTTTGCCCAAACCAATTTAAATAGAAATTAGAAACAAAATATATTTCCAAGTTTTGTACACTGTACCTCGGAATTATTTGGACGCTGGAATCAATTTTTTAAGTAAGTTAAATAAGTTTACGGTGTACAGTATTACAAATCTAATTTATTTAAGAAAATCAAACCATCAAATTATTTTATCAAGCTTACAATGTTTCCAAAATCTAATTTTTCCAAATTCTTTAAGATTCAGCATATTTCGATTAATTTCTAAAAAAACAAGCCCGATGGTTGAGAAAAGAACTTCATATGAGAAAATAAATGCTTATTGATACTTGAAATTAAGCAGAACAAGCTAATGAGATTGGGTTCTGTAAGCCAAAATTTGAGTAAAAGAAGAATTTAGAATATAAAAGGATCAAAACTGTTAAGCGTTCAGGTCAGCAACACACATCTGGTCTAAACCTACTTGCGGTCCTGAGACCGCGAAGCTGCATATCTACGGTTGTTAGCATTTGCTTGTTCTACTAGATTCTTAACTGATCGGCTCATAGATAATTTAGAAGACGTGTGGAAAAACTTTCCAGCCAAAATTTTTTTGTCGCTTTCCTAATAAACGATTAGATTTCCCAGCTCGCATAGATACTTTTTACCTTCTGGTCACGGCGACGAGCCTCTTCAGCAGAAATATAGGGTGTGTCAATTCTTATTGACTTCTGCAATGAAAACGTATTAGATGTGAAATTGATGAAATAATGCTATTTACAAATCCAAAGTCATCGTTCAAAGCGAGCTCTTTTGGTTTGTTAGATTTCATAAAGAGGGTTCTAGTGGTTTGGGGATTGCTTTCCACTTTAATTACTGGCTTATGAGGCTCCAGCTTATTCTTTGACAAGTTTCCTGGTACCTAGACAGCTTTAATTCGCATAATCAAGGTGTTAGATTTTACCCACGTTGACTTCTCTCCCAAATACTCCTCTCTGAGATGAGGATAAATCAGCCTTCTTACCTCTGCTTTAGTAAGCACTTTATCAAGCGACGGATTGGTTGGAGAAGCAGTATGTAGCCTGTGCGGCGGACTGATCAAGTGATCAAGACCAATACTCCCAGAATATATTGGCGAATCTATCTGTATTGGCCTTCGCATTCCTGTTTTCTCTTTATGAGTGTCAAACGTATCCGGCAGGACGATCTGTTCGTCGCCTTTCTCGTTAAAGAAATTTTCTTTGAACTTATCACGAATAACCTGCAATCTTTCGTTAAATGACACATCCTTTTTGTTGGTTTTCTTTGCTCCTTGAATTCTCATGTTCGTTATGACGTTCTGCTCAACGATTTGAGGGCCTTTGTTTTTGCTCGCATATCCACTATGAGGGAAAAATTTCTGCGGTACCATGCCCAGGGTCGTCGTTGGTCGGCTAGAAGTTATGAAAGACTGTGCTGTCAACCGTTTGGAGTCTTGCTGAGAACCGTCTTCGATAGTTTTGAAGCCCCGGGTGCTGTTGAAGCCTGAAGCAGAAGGTTTGACCTCTTTTGAAGTTCCGTTCTTTTTGAACACGTAGCCAAACAGCGCGTAGTTCTTCGTTTCAAGCTCTTTATATCGTGAGACTGATACCAACTGGCCAGGTTCATCACTGACGAGTTTTCTGAGCTTCACCATGAGGAAATTCTTCAAAATTTTTAATGAGTCAGGATAACGTTTTTGAATGTCAAATTGAACGCCTATGATATGCGGATATTCTATAATCATCGGACCGACTTTAGACTCGGCTAAGATCGAGAACACCTTCGAAGGGTCCGGAAAGCCAAACGAATGCACTTCCCAATGCGTTCTCCACGAAACGACAAATTCAGGGCTCACGTCTTCAAACAGCCAGTGTCCATACTCATGCTTTTTTAGAATGCACAGCGTTTCTGTGCTTTCGGTAAAATTGAATTGATTTGCGCTGTTAAACGACTTCGGGTGATACACTGGCGCCTTTACAACGTATTTTCCGATAGTGTTGTACTCATGTGCAGCACGCTGATAGTGAAGCCCGATGTTAGTAACCGCTGTCCACTCTTCATACTCGTGATTATAAGCGTATAGATCTCCCGTCACATGGTCCATGAAGAAATCAGATGGCGAAAGTTCCATTGAATTAACATTAAATTCAGCCAAATCTCCCAGTTTACCACCTCGTCCATTCCCATTGATCACTCTGATTGGCTACAGAACTATCAGACGCTGTTGCACACACATATACGCTTACTTTTTCAAGGTTCGACGCCGATAAATAAATCAATGCATGCATTCCAAACCCGACTGCAAAGAGCCACTTTTTCACTCGAAGGCACATCTTAATCAATATAACAGCCTATCATTTTCAGGTAATTCGAAGACGACTCTCACAATATACCTTCTCAGCGGGTTTCTGCCAGGGTAATAGGTTAACATCTCCGACCACGCATACGAGGTCGAGTATGTCAAAGTTGTTCGCGGCTTCTTTCCTTGTGAAAGATGTGTTCAAATCAAACAGATATTCGTCGATCTCGTTCTTGTCTCTCTCGATTAAGTTATAGTTTTTGCCTTCAAGGTTCTCATCCTGCTCAGTAGCCACCTAATACATGTGTCAGTACCAAAATGAGATTATTTTCGTAAACCTTCAGCAAATAATCGCGAAATTCAGCGTATTTACGCTGTCCAGCCTCAGTTTTGGCATAAGCATTCACTAATAAAATTCTCATAGAAATTTTAAAGTTATCTCTAATGTTTTGTTCCGAAGTAAGTATTATGTGTAGAAATGACAATAAAATTTTATCACACACACAAAAAGAGCCTGTTCAATTTCCCTATTTATCCATATTAAAGGCAGTTTCCGCTTTTTCTGAGAGTATATTTCTATGAATTCTCTTAAGAGACGGGTTTTAAGCGCTATCAAATGTGAAAATTTTGTTATTAGTTGCTATGTGCTGGACGTATCAGAAAGTTCTGAACATTCGCATTATTGTATCAATTAAAAATGGCAATAAAAATTAATCAAAAAGAAATAAACAAAGTCATCAAGAAGGGCAAGCCTGAGGATGCCCGCGAGTTGAATCTAAGCAAGAGGAATGCTACTGAACTCGAGGATATAAGCTTTTGTAAAGCGTTGCAAAAGATCCACTTAAACGAAAACAATCTTCAAAAATTTGACGTAATAGACAAAAAAGGATTGATCGAATGCTCACTTTTTTCATTTTTTCAGGGATTAAGCAAGTGTGAGGGTCTCAAGTGGATTGATCTCAGCAAAAACCAGATACAAAAGATGAGCGGGATGACGCGGCTCTTGCATTTGAATGTGCTAAATCTGTCTTATAACAAGGTAGAATTTTCTATTTTAACTCGCGATATCCTGGGCAGATAGGGAAAATTGAGGGTTTAGAGACGCTGACAGAGCTAAAAGTATTGGTCTTAAATGACAATCAGATCTCGAAAGTCGAGGGAATTTCGCACCTAACCCAACTCAATACTCTAAGTAAGCAATTCAGGCTCTTTCCATCAGTAATGTGGCAATAACATAGTCCTATCGGATAATAAGATTGAGAATCTTGGTGAAATTCCCAAAGTGCATAGTTTAGTCAAACTGAGTTTGTCTGGGAATATGCTAAAGGTAAGAAAAGCATGATTTCGGAGGTTAACTCGTTTGGATATATAAGGATGTATCAGGGTTAGGTTCTCTTGTGGAACTTACTGAACTGAGATTGAACAGGAACAGTCTCAAGGGACTTCCGAAAACTTTTTCCGCACTTTCGAAACTAAAGATTCTTGACATAGGAAATAACCAAATCTCTGACCAAAAGTATAATTTACCTCTCGTTTTTGTGGAAGTGACACCGTTGGCTAGACAAATCTCGGTTATATCCGCTCTATCATCTCTGAAAAATTTCAATGTGAAAGGCAATCCTTACTGGGACGAAAAGGAATCAGAGAGCCTTACAAAGGCGATTATCAAGCTAAACGGCGCTATTGATCACGTAAACAATCGCAAGGTGAGTCAAGAGCTGAAAGATCAAGTCGATGCAACCAGAGGAGAAGAAGAGGAAAAGGAGGTTAATGCTCATGAGAAGGAAGCAATCGAAGAAGAATTTGGAGGCAAACCAGCGAAGAAAGTTAAGAAAGGCCAGTCTAAAGCTTCTAAAGCCAAAGGCGCAAAGGCTGAAGAGGAGAAAGGCGAGGCTGAACCTGAAAAAGAGGAAGAGCAAGAGCAAAAAGTTGTTAATAAGAGACAGATAGGAATTTTAAAGGTCTCTAAGGCGAAACCTTTAATGAATAAGAAAAGCAAAGTTGTAAGCACTAGTATTCTTAGTCAGTTGAGCAACAAGAATAAATCTGATGCATGGGATTAAAAAATATCTGAATTTTACTGCTTATATTTCAAGCATTGTTTAAAAATATATTGCCAGCTTTCTCCAAATAAATTAAACTTGGCTACTGATGAAAAACGAGTCACAGAAGCCCAAGATGACTCTGAAAGACCGGCTGGTCCTGAGTCCAATAGAGAAATATATCATCTATGGTCTCAATTACAATTACATCTGAAATCAACTCTAAACAACTCCGTTTTAGGCTCATTTCCATGGAAGCTAATGATGCATATTGTACTCCTGGTCTTTACTACCTGGCAGGTTATGGTATTAGTCAATACAGTCAGCATCAGCCACAACCGCAATCAACTTCGCGTTTTTAAGAAGATTTTCCTCGTAATAATGTTCAACCCAATCAATCTTAACTGGCAGAAAAGGATCTTGAGGACCAATTATTCACAAAGACTTTCAATTCGCCCGTAGAGCTTCAGGATCATTTATTAGGAGTGATAAGCGTATCAAAAATCACTATTTGCAATTCGTAAAGCTATGAACAAAGGCCTTGAGGGATTTCAATGAGACCCTGTTTCAAGATGTTGATTTCACACATGCGAAGTTTTTCATCCATTCTTATCCAGATAACTACACTCGTCTGGTGGATCCTTCGTATCCTTCGTTATATGAGATCAAGGATATCTACCAACCGATAACCGTGCCGTTTAATATTAGTGATCCAACGTCGATTAAAGTAAATTTTCGATCAAACTTAGCTAATTAACTGTGCAGAATTATGCCTATGATGTCTATCACATGATTTTTACGGCGGACGAGATTTACACCTATCCCAACCGAAACAGAACCGAGTCACCTTGCATCTCATGGAATATATCGCTGCATTATGATTTTACGTTTGTAACCAACGCTGTTGTGACATTGGAGGCTAATCCAAGCAGATGCAACCGAAATGTATTTTCTTATCATGCGACTTTGTTCTCATGGTGAGTTAATAGAGCGAGTATGGGTGGGAAGGACTGCAGGACTATGCGAACAATAGACCTGCCATTCACGTGATAGTGTTGGTGGCAGCGGTGGTTATCCTGATTTTAAATATGAAATATTTCTACACACTTGGCCACATCTACATGAATACTAAGATGAATTATCAAAGAGCAGTGACTCGGCGCAAGGAGACCATAAGAAGACTGTCGATAGAAGGTAGACCTTCAAACCCAATGGTAATAGAAGTTATGCCTTGTTGAGCGTATTTAATCATTTCCTTAGAGTGTACTCTCACCTGAACAACCTGACTTGAATATCTATCGAGAGGTTATGCAAGACGCTCGAGATTGGGACGACCTGCCATTTTATATGAAATTTCGGATATTCGATGGCTGGCAGTATTTCAGCACTGCTGGGGCTCTGATCCAAATCCTTGCTTCGTTGATGATACTTGACGACCAGATACTGTATGGTCATATTGAGTATACCCAAGGCTTGTTTCTGATGGCAGGATTAGGGAATTTTTTCGCGTGGACGCAGCTATTGTATTACCTCGGCTACAACTCGGAATTCACTCTCATATCTACGATCCTCTCTAAATCGTTTAGAACTATCCTCGTGTTTTATGGAGTCTATGTCCCGATTTTTATTGCATTTGGGTTCATGGGTAAAAATTTTTAGATGAATTAGTATGTAAATCCTGTGTGGATTGATATAGGCCATGCGATCTTTTGGAAATACGATCAGTTTTCGACGACAGGAGCGAGCTTAGAGAAGTTATTTTCGTTAGCAGGTGGAGATGATGTGCACAACACATTCAGGAAAGTGGGAGATGAGGGAGCCTTTAAACAAATTTACTTGTTTTTCTTCCTGATCATTTTCTTCACGGCTCTTTCAAACATTTTCGTTGCGGTTATCATGGATGGCTATGAGATGTCCAAAATCCGAAAAGCTATTGATAACAATAACCCTTTTCCGACAAGACAACACGCAGAGAATGCTGTAAAAACAAAGAAAATCGTGATCGATAGTACTGCTGGCAACGATGAAGCTGAAAAGCCGTTAAGCAGCCAAGCATCGCCTTATTTCAAGGTTAATTCGTAAGAATTCATTCAAGTCTGTCTATGTTTTTACTTAATAACGTAGACCTCCAAGTCCAGGTTTGCAGCCTAGCCCAAGCCGACTTCAAAGTCCCCGCAGTGGTCGAAAGGAATTCAAAAGACTTGACAGCTTCAAACTAGACAGTAAAGCTTCATACTATTGATTCTCAGATTTATTATTCCTTGATAGGTCCAGATACAAGTATTTTAGAAGGAGATTCTACTGAAACCAGGTTGAGAAATCCGTCGACAGAATTCCGTTATTCAACGTCGCTCATCACCGAATTTCTGGAACAGCAATTACGATCAGAACAACCGGAGAAGACCCCTCAGGTGAATCTCGGTCAGAACTTAGAGTCTCTTCCAGTAGTGAGCGAAGAATCGAGTCCCGGGAAACTCGAGCGAAATAGTAATAGATTTACGCTGGAATTCAACGCGACGACACCTTTACGCAACTCTTTGGATCTCAGTGAGTCCCCTTTGAGGGAAGCCCGAGTGGTGGGGCCTACAGAGCAAATACTCGAATTCAAGGAGGAGGAAGTACCTGAAAGCAAACAGGAAGAGGCACCAGAGGTTCCAGAATTGAAACCAACAAAATCGCTTACTAAGGAAGAAGCAGCCATACAAAAATTACGTAGCATGACTATGGAGGTAGGTGTAAGCTGTTTGCGATTGAGCTAATAATCAATAGATTCTACAAACAATTAAAACGATGAGTGAGGAAGCGACCCATCTCTCACCTGACAACGAATTTAGTAAACTAAGACATATATACCTTGAAGTTATAAACTCCTCTTTAGGCGAAGAAGATAAAAGGTTCCTTCAAAGAGCTCTGGAGTTAAAGCTCGATACCATTAAAAGTAAAATTGACTACAGTGTTCATCTTGGCAGCAGAAGGAAAGTTTGAACACCTTTCATTCTTGAATATCCAGGTTAAATAAAATCTGACGGATAAATGGGTTCATCTTCAATCCAATTTTGTAACAAACGAATGTATTTTACACGTTTTCACGATATAGTAGGAAACTTTTTATTCCCATCTGTTTACATTATGTATGTATCTAGTTATGTTCAATTTTAAAATTCATCTTTCAACGGAAGCCTCATCAATTCTATACACTAAACCTTTGAATTATAGTTCAGAGAGAGAGGATACAGACCGAATCTTATTTCAGTTTGTGAAATATCAAAAAGCAAATGACCGTAAAATATATGAATACAGTATTTAATTCTCTAATAAAAAGAAAACGTTATTTTGCTAGAAATCGAGCGCTTTTTCTATTTAATATATGAAAAATTGGTAGGAAAATTGCTATAAGCAGAATAGATTAATAAATATTAGTGGGTTCCTACCTCGCTCAAGGATACTTCCGCTTTAGCAAGCTTTTATTCTCTTCGATAAGCCTAATGAGAAGAGATTATTCAGCGCGAGCGAATGACTATCAAATATACTTGGAAATTTTCGAAGGAATCAGTGCCGGGTCCTTAACGTCGAGTAGTTTTGAGACTGCATCAATGAGTTTTGTGTCCGAAAAATTCTTGTTGAATTTCATATTTTCAATTGTGTCTGTCAGTGTCTTAAAGAAATCTTCAAGTTTGATGTTTTCGTCAATGTCCAGGAACGTTGAAACAACCTTTGAAATGTTAGTTTTGCAAAATACACGAACAATACCATCTTGAAATTGTCTAATTCAGCATGTTGTCTATAGATCTGATTCAATTTAAAAACGCCACCATCGCAGTCGTTGACTTTGAAAAGTCTTTTAAATTGCTCGAAGAACTACGTAATAACCCAATTCAGAACCAAATCATATGCTTTTCCTTACCATTGCGTGTTTTTCGGCATTAGGGTCTTTCGGGGCGGAAACCTCGCTTTTTTTCGCGTTGAGGAGTTCGACCTTAGAAATCTGAAGTTGTTAAAAACAGTTACGCTCAACTGCAAAAATACGAGGAAAGGTTACAATCTCCTCATCGGTGACTCTGCTATCGTTGTCTAGCCCAATCACAGCTGCCACTTTGTTTCTGAATTGTGCTAGTTCTCTTGTTGTTTTGTTATTTTGGCTCCATTTTCTCAGCACCACGGTGATTTTCTATTATTGAAGAGTTAATATATAAATTGCTTGAGAAATTGCATTACATCCAGATTGCTCGCCCATTGAGCGGGGTCAGCCTCTGGAAAGACGATATTTTGAACTTCAGTTATCATTTTTTCCATCTTTGGTAACTATCATTTTAGTTTTAGAAGCACGAAGGCACAAAAAGCAGTTACCGTTTTGATTATCTTTTCTGTTTTTATTGCGCAACTGACCACGTGAGATGGGTCCGTGACTCCAAATATCTTTCCTAACTTTGTGATATGTCGATTAGCATAGCTCAACACCGTTAATTCTACTTCTTTGAGCATTGTTTTACATTCCTCGTAGGAAAACTCATTGAGAGGATCTACACTCGAGCTGCTGCGAGGGGTATTGGATGATTCTGTATGCGCATGAGAAAATCTAATGCTCTTGTTTCCAGGTTCGCTACCGTCAAATTTTTTATCAATATTGTTTTGTTTCAGCTTCCAGAGCTTGTTGGCGCCTGGATTCGGGGTTGTAGTCAATGAGCTCTTTTCTGAAGAGTTTATCAATTGCTCACGAGAATTTATTTTTGATAGATTTTTATGGGAATATCCGCCTTGACTCACTTCATCCGGCTGCTTCTCAAATCTTACGCGAAATTCCTGATTTTCCTTATCATCGCTGCTTTTCTTCTTCAATGACAGGTTTCTTGTTGCGATTTCCTCAGGATCAGCATGACTGGTTCTAGAACTCACGTCCTTCGAAGGGCCTCTGTCGCCTCGTTCAAATGAGCTGATAGATGCTATAGAAAACAATCAGTTTATTTTGACATATATAACCAATTAATAGAATGCTGAGTCAGAATACTGAGCGGTCTAGAAACCCTTTATCGAGGCATAAAGGACATCTGATGCTCAATTTAGAAGAAAAAAGCAAAGAGAAATTATTAAATACTCGGTTTGCGAATGCCAGTCTTTTCGTGCTCGTTTACTTTAGTGCGGTCATGAGTTTTTCCAAGTTGTTTTTGCAGTTCTCTCATTTCATTCTCAATGTCAGCTTTATATTCCTGGCACATTTTGCTCAACTCTTGTACTTTCGTCAATTCAGGACGACCGTAATCATGACGGGATGAGAAGTCTTTGCTGGTGAACACTTCTGGGTTGCGCTGCATGTGGTCAGAATGATATTGGTTTAAAAACCCAGATTTGCTGCGATTCATATTATCTTGCAGGACATTTTGAGGCTGATAATCGTATTTCGGACTCTGCACGTGATCCACTTTGATTTGGGCGGCTGTTGAGTTGGCTTGTCTGTGGTTATTTTGAAATTTAGTTGAGAATCGATAGTCATCGAATGACTTTTCATTCATTTCGAGTGGACGACGAGATGTCTTATCCTAAGGGGAAACATTGTTAAAGTTGTGTCTATGTCGAATTTATTACCATTTCCGCTAAGTGTTTATTAGAACCAGGTAGATAAGAAGCCAGAATTTTAAATTTCCTTTTGTATTTCAAATCTAACAACTACAGATTTTAAAAGCTGATTTAAAAATGCTCCGTTCATTGTACCAAATATACGGGCCAAGACGCTATGCTATGGTTCATTTGATAGAAAAATGAGGATTTAAGACTGACTTATACTTAAAGATAAAGATTTCATTGTGATACAGGGGGAATTCATCTCTAAGTTCTAGAGTAGTGTTTCAATCGGCTTTAATAATCTCGAGGATATCCTCTCGAGGAGCCGAATAAGGGTGGATCATGAAGCAATGGGCTTAAAATATTCCATTAAGCGCTTCTTGGATCTCTCGTAAGTCTACATATTTCATATCCATTTTTCAATCTCCATAAGAACTGCTTCGTGTGTCCCTTTTGACCATTTTTTCCGAAAAAAAGATTGAGTTTCTGTTAGTTTCAATGCTTCAGGTTCCAATGTTACACAAGTGAATCATATAAAATTTTCTCATGTAAATATCTCTGTGAGTTTCATTCCTAAATTGACGGATGATAGCTATTGAGGCAGTCATGATTAAATATGATTAAATGCAGTATTCTGCTAAATTGGGACGAGCGGCAGAGCCCTTGTTGTGAAAGGAAGATTTGTGTCCCTCTAGGAAATAAATTTCTGAACTTTGAGCACTACTTGCAGATTACAGTTCGCGATATATTATTTTGAGTGCTCCGTCAACTCTAATGAGAGGGATCGGTTGTCTTGAGGTTGTCTTGAGGGCATTGCATGTTTATATTATAGCTCGTTTCTCATTTTCTTGCTATTACTTTGTGAACCTCTTTTGTTTCACAAAATGCATATGCATAAACCACTGTAGCTTGGAACAGAATTCCTAAGGGCTTAAGTGCATTTAATTGGGAGAAGCTCTGCAGCAAGTCTTAACCCTCTT
>ENA-UOTZ01000338-UOTZ01000338.1-compost-metagenome-genome-assembly--contig:-NODE-338-length-40031-cov-11.038820_pt1 | contig 40031 bp, 32 predicted proteins | sample MGYA00238144_ERZ746983 | MGnify/ENA primary metagenome ERZ746983 (study PRJEB28759, sample SAMN06268863) | compost metagenome | isolation source: single cell | place: USA: California, Emeryville, Joint...
GGACTTGGAGGATATTTCCACGTTGCCATGGGATCCCACAACGACGGAGCAGGTTTGTGCGGTATCAACATGATGGCCTCATATCCGACAGTTTAAATCGAAAAAGGAGTAAGTACAATACTCATGGTGAGCACTAGTATCAAATGAATACCAAAGAGATTTGTGTTGTACGTTTTATTATTCATTCATTTACTAAAATATCATATACTATCCAAATTATATAAGCCCGAAATTTCATATGCGGAAGTTACTAACTGGAAGATTTTTTTAATACCGCATTTGTCACTTTTCATACTTGAAGGCATTCATAACGCGATATAGCTTATTAAAAACACACAAAATTCTGTCTTTTATTGCTTCTTTGAGTGTTTCGACAGCTCAGAGTTCGTCTTGAGGTTCCTGATATCTATGGATCATTCAAAACAGGTTCTTTTAAACATTTTGAATGCAATCAAGATTTATTCTTTCAAAGTTCTCTGAAGCAAATATATCCTCAAATTTCAGTCGGATCTCACTAAGATTTGCATGCCAACTTTCAGTTGTGGGCATTTCAATCTCGAAATCATTGAAAGATTTAATAAAATCTCCGACTTGAACAATTTAATTCAGTAAGTCCAATTAAAAAAAAGAAAAAGAATGAATGTAAAATTTTCAGAGGAAGAACAGCCCAAGAGTGGAGTCCGAAAGACTCCCGAGAGCATGTACGAGAGTGAGGAACGTGTTAGCGTGAGATTTATCGATCCTGCCAAGTACTTAGGCGTCAGGGCTCTTCCTACTCAATATCCAGAGCACGAATATGAAAAAATACAAACGCAACTGAAGAAATACCGATTTTTTCCTAAACTAAGCGTTGTATTTTTTGGAATGCAAGTCATAGGAATCGTTGTCAGTGCTTTTGCAGTACTCAATTACTACATTAACGGAGTTAAAGAATGCAGTCGGAGAAATGAACAGCATTGTACACTGGTATATGGGTGGATATTTCTAGTCTACCTTGCGTTTTTATTTATCAATGGATTTTGGCTTTGGATCCTATGGGTTGGCATTTCTTCTTATAAGAAAAGAAAAGCAGGAACTATGGGTTTGGTGGCAATTTGTTGGGGTGCATCAACTCTCCTGAATTTGTTAGTGGTGTTCATTCCGCCGCTTGAGTTTTGGGTGGGGATGGTCCTGCCAACAGGAATATGGTTTTATATTACCCTCAGAATTCATCTGGTCTTAGAGGAATTTGAATTATTGAAACCTTATTTAATTGTAGCTGGAAAAGATTTGTACTTTGAAGACTAGTGTGTGGTCTTCTGTGAGAATATGTTTTGATTTGCCAATGATGTACAAACAGATTATTTGGATGTAATTTATGATGGATTTTATGTGGGTGGTGATTGTCTTCTTGAATTTCTACGGTTTACTTAGCAGGCAAAATTATTGCCAGGAGCACAAATTGAGCAACGATAAAAATGTATTTAACAGCAATAATTCTCAACATAATCTCAATGCAGCAGGTTTTTTCAGTGATTTTCTATCGAAAACTTTATAGAAACGAACTCACAATTTTCTGACCTGCCCCAACTGAATTTCCTACTGTCCTTTAACTTCTTATAAGTGACGAACTATCTTTCTTTTTCGCGTGCTGTGACTTCGATACGAATGCTTTAAATTTAGCTATTGTATATTGTGGTCATAGAGGTTAAATTTGTAGTCAGTAAAGGATTGATAATTAAAACTCTAAGAGCAGATCGAATCCATCACAATTCTCAAAACTTCGACTTAACACCGGGTTATCGAGCTAGAACAGTTGTCTCATGAAAATTAACAGGAATATTAAGTACTGTTCCCTGTCATTTCATCTACCCATTGCGGATGTTCGCCTAATCATAGATCAAAATCTGTTGAAAAGTCCCCTCGGAAATCTTTGAATGATCTGACACATCCACCGTTAAAAGAAGCCCTTGTGCCGAGATAGTAAAATATAAATTTCGCCCTTCATGAAGCAACGCATTTTTTTCTTGCTACTTTATAGTCAACAAAGCCTCAAAAAGCAGCATCTAGCAAGAAAATCAGCAGTTCCTGCCATTCCTAGAGCATATGAGGATCATTTCTTAAATGGGATATTTGCATATAAATATCAGTATTCCTCTCACGTTAGAATACACATAATAAACTGATTTCAAGGAGACAGATGACAGTGCCCTATCTCGAACCTCAGGCTGAGGCGCTAAAGGTAAATGAGTAAATGGAATCACGAAATGATATTTAAAGGGTCGGAAAACTTTGGTTCTTGATCTCGATGAAACACTCGTGCATTCTGAATGCTTTTCAATTAAAAATCCGGATTTCATCCTCAAGGTATCAAGTTCTTCTAATTAATTTTGTGATAAAGCGCGATGAATTTCATTATTGTATCTAGCTCGACCACGACATTCAGAAGCTCTATGTCCTAAAGCGGCCTCACTTGGAAGAATTCTTAGAATTTGTGGGAAAATTATTTGAAGTCGTTGTCTTTACATGGGGAGAAAGGGAGGTAAACTCTTTTTGATCCTTTTGAGAGAGAAAATAACTAAGTTTTGATTGAAAGTATGCGACGAAGGTTATCAAGAAAATTGATCCAAAAGGTGTAATCAGCGCAATAATGTCTAGAGAATATTGCACAGTCATCGGCGAGATGCACATAAAAGACCTTGACAAGATCGGTCGAGACCTGAAACATGTGATTTTTGTTGATGTAAAACAATTGATAGATTGCGTTTCTAAATAGTTGTTTTAGAATATGGAAGAATCTTTCATTTTGCAGCCAGAAAATGGATTATTGATTAGAGATTTCTATAATAACCGCAATGATTGCGAACTCCTCAAGTTGATACCATTTCTGGAACACTTACATTCAGTATGAAATTCAAACTAATCGATTTCTTCATACGGAGATTATCATCTAGTTGGATGAAGTTAGACCAATTTCAAAGTTCCACCTCGAATATCGTTCCGCGCAGAGTAACATTCCTCAACATGTGGACCATTCAGCAGAAGAAATAGCCATTCTGACATCAGAAAAGAATTCCAAAACTCATGAGAAGAGAGGTAAAATGAGAGCTGCTTGTGCTCTTAATAAATGAAAATTTAGAGAATGAACAACCTAAGAAGGACGAAAAATCGTTGGTGCACAACAAAAAGCTAATGGCTCAAAACGACCTGATTCTGGATAAGATAAGCAAAGTCTTATACTATAAGGTTGATGGTACGCTGGCCCGCCATCCTGGTTCGAAACAGACTAAATCTATGCATCATGATACGAGAGCTGAAAATCAGTCGAAAACGCCTGTCGTAATGAAAGTTACAACTCCCGCTAAACTAAGTAGCACTCTACCGCCATCTTCTTTGTTAAAGACTGATGTTCTGACTCAAATTTATGGAAATTCGTCACGAGATATACCAATGCAACGATTCTAGTGCTTTTAAGACTTAATGTACATAACGGAAAGTATGATTCACCAAATGAGGGAATGAAAGGGTTGCTTAATCTTTCTATCCCCACAATCTTTTTATAAGACTTATTTTGTGAGATATTCATAAATACTACGAATGTTAAATAGATTTTTCTACTTTCAATAATGAGGTGGCATGCTTTCGATTTTTATTGCTATTAATTTTCTATAATATATCATTTTTTCCTCAAGATTTTCGAGTATATATTGCTTTATTTATTCGTGAAGTAAACTTGCGATTAAATGATAATCTATGCGATCAGTGAAAACAAAAAAATACCCTGTGCTTTTGTAGATTCAATTGCGAGATGTTCAATACACAATTGAATAAATTTCAAGAATTTACAAATTTAGGTTATCACGGCATTTTCATTAGATATTTGAGTGTTTGAAGAAGAAAGTTTCTTTATAGATGCAGCAATGATGATGAATTTTAAATTTCTAACATGAATGTCAATCTTTCAAATTACGAGCTGACTAGCCTATGACATCAACATTTCAAATTCGAATGGGTTAGCCAAAAATGAAGTCATCTGGCTTTCTTCTGTTCTATCTGGATCAGCGTATCCGACCATGCCAACTTTCTCGATATCAAGCTGGTCCATTTTGAAATTGCAGTAGCCTTCCATTCCCCATTTCGTTCCAAATGAATTTGCCACTATCCAGTACTCAGTACCATTTGTAGTGCCCCATCCAACTATTCTTACAGCATGCGCTCCAAGAGGCTTTTTCGTGCTAACGGGGACATAAATTCCACTAGAATAAACCATAAAGTCATCATAAATCTGAAATCCGCTCTGGATCGATCCATTCTCCATCAACTCTTGCTTCATTAATTCCTTTGAATTCAGAGCCACGGTCTTATCTTCAACGGCATAATACAGAGGTTTATTCTCTCCGTTGACACACACTCTATCGCCACCGCAAGGCCGGTAAGTTCCATCTTGAGACTTGAATGGGATACACGCCTCTGTTGTTGTTCCAATAAATCCAAGGAACCACCAAGCAGCTTCCATAGAACCACCTCCGCAGTTACCTCCTCGCGAGTCACAATCTATAACATATTGCGCAGATAAAGGAACTTTCACTTTTCCGCCTGAGGCGATGCAGAGACGATCCGAAAGGATTCCAGCAGCGGAGAATGCCCAGCAGCCATCGCAATGCTCTTGATTGTAGATCGGTGACTCGCAGTTCGGCCATTGTTCATTTACTCTGAAGTTTGCAGGGAACGAAGACGCAGCACGAGTCAAAAGTGGAGTCTTTGAGGACTTATTCGTCGATTGAGTCAAGGAACCCCATCCAACGAGGTTCTTGAGGCCTTGGCGTGTCAGGTTTTCGACACGAGGGTTAAGCTTCGCTACCCAAGAGGTTTGGACGGTGTTGAGGTAGTCAACATATTCTTGGGTTATAACAGGTTCATTCTGAGTGGTTTTCAAATACTCTTTGAATGCATCACCAATAACTGAGCCGTAAGCTTTGGCAGTGTTGAAATAGTTGAGCTTGAGGTTAGAGATCTGGTTGAGAAGATAGTTCGATCTCTGAGCTGAGAGGAGGTGTGGACGGGATAGCTCTGGCTTTTCGAAAAGGCGCTTCAAAGCAAGAATATCAAAGATAGAGTCTTTGCAATCAGGATGGTGAATATTTAAAGTGGAAACTTTTGATAATTCGGCAAAAAGGGCGGGGACGCTCCTAACGGAGTTCTGTTGGAAGGAAGTAAGAAGTGCTGGGAGCTCGTCGCTTAGGTTCAAGGCTGATTGAAGGCATTGCTGGAGGTTGTGAATTCGAATATTGTCTACAACGTTCGATTTAAGCACAGAATGGAAGTTCTCTGCGGTGAGAGGAGCGTCATTCACGGCTTGGATGTTGTTGGAAGCTCCGCCGAGAAGAGGTGACAGATGTGGGTCTTCATTGGGGCATGTGAATGACAGTGGATTTGGATCACATTTAGGAGATGGGCAGCATAGGTTGATTGAGGATGTACAAAGGTAGGTGTTTTCAGGACAACGCCATTCAGCAGCGATGCATGGCATCAGGCTGAAAGCCTGCAAAAAGAAAAACAAAACTAAGGTGGTCTTAGTTTTCATTTGCTCTTGAATCGTTTATCTACGAATTATTTATTCTATTAATGGTATAATCTTTAACTCTTTTTTTTTTTCCAGCAGTGGCCAACGATTGGGTCGATGTAAATATTTTAGCTTTCTTATAGAGCCTCTCTAAAGAATCAAATGAGAATAAAGATGATGCAACATGAGCATGTTCGAAGAAGGAAAAAAAACTTTGATATTGACATATGAAGTTGACTTATCAATTTTTTCAACAATAATTACTTTTATTAACACAATTTATGAAAAGAAACTTTGAGATATGAAAATACAACCAATATTTTCAACAACTTTCTCATTTCTAATTTTATTAAAAATAAATAGATAGAGATACAGCTCCAATATCTTCCTCCCTTTCATAAGATAGGTGAAGATAACACTATACTTCACTTTTTTCCACTGCTTCAAGGACCATGGATGAAGTTAACCAAAATATTCGGGTTACTTGCCGAGCGCGACGAAGGATAGCTAGCCTTTTGAAAGATCAAATTGGGATTCGATTTTTTCCGAGGTATAAACCTCCCTGAAAGAGGTGAAAAATATGTTATCTCAGGCTGATTCGAGTTTTTCAAATCGTTAATTTTGCTCAATTTGCTAGGCTTGCTGAAATGTGAAGGGGTAAATGTTTTAACGCTTTCCCTAGACCTCACGCTTTGCACATCTTTATGCTGCGGAGTTTCAACATGTAGCCAACTTGGACTCTCTTCACCCGTGAAGCTTTTCATGTTCAGAGAAAGTTTCGCTACATTTTTCATAAACGGCCTCATCTTGTACTTTCCTTGCTCATTCGCTGATGGGCTTTCCTTCTCTGCTTTCTCATTATCATTTCCTTGTCTCATGACATTTGATAAATTTTTAGCTGTTGGTCTTGGTCTCGTTGTTGTCGCTATTTTAGCATATTCTCCGAATTCTGAACTTGGTTCTGTCTGGAAATGCTTCGGTGATGACTCTTCAGTTAAAAATCTGTAGTCTCCTTTTGCAAGGTGCCTCAATTTCACCATAAACTGCTTGTCTTTTTTCAGATAATCTGAAAAGCTAGTGGCATTCTCCCTCGCATATTTAGCCATGCTTATTTTCGGTAGATACTGTTTTTTCGGAAGGCTAATATACCCGAGCAGATTCTCGGTATCCTTGGAGGCACCACTACTTATGTGGAGAGTTATAGGCATTTCCTGAGCCACGTTTTGCTGCTCTCTCATTGCCATGAAAAAAGCACCATAGTCTTCGAAAAGGTTGTGTTCTTGGCAATACTCCTTAAATCCGTCTTCACGAGCGATCGCTTTGATTCTCAGCATCTTTCGGAAGCATACATAAAATTCATTGAATAAATTTCTCATTCTTTCCACGTTCTAATAGTAATTAAGTGAGTAATTATATGAGCTCATTCTCGAAATACTTGTTCCTCCACTCGATAAAGAATCGTGCCTATATTTGTGACTTTAGCGGAATACAAATGTATTTTTTTCTTCGAGAATAGATCTTCTCCAAATAATTCTCCTTCATACAACGCAGCAGCCTAATGCAATAGATCATAATTTTACATGAGTATCGAAGGCATTGGAAGTAGGAGGTACCTTATAGATTGTTTTGTTGCCTTTAATTAAAGCTTTATCAATCTTTGCTTCCCCTTCTACATGGATAGATCGATAGAGCTAGTAGTTGTGTAAATAAGCAACGAGGGTGCAAAACCATATGAATTTACCTGGATTTCTCCCTTCTGGACAAGATAAACAGCATCTGCTTTCTGATCTTGCTTGTAAATCACCTGCTCGTTGCGACAGAACATTTTTTCGAAAAAATACGACACCATAGCAAGCTGCGCGCGAGAGAACTGCGGAAAAACCTTCTCGAGGAAGTTGATCTTGTCTTTCATCCGATTTATTTCATCAGCGAACAATAAATCATAATCTCTGCGTTTCAGGGTAAGCAGATAGCATTCTTCATATGTAATCACAGCAGTCGAAGCTATTCCGCTTTCTGATAGGAAATCCTTTTCGCCAATGATCGCGCCGTTTGCATAATTAGCGACCTGCTTCACTTTCAACGTATTCCCAGAAAAATATTGATGTTTTCTCTCTGAAAAACTGCCGAAAGTTTTTTCTTCGAAAGATTCCTGCGGAGCGAAGTTTAAATAAAAGGCCGAGTTCGTGCTAAATGAGCTATTCTTCAGGAACAAATTGCCTCCGTTGCCAAAAGCTGATGGTGTATTAGGCTGTTGCTGGCTTGTATCGCTCCATATCCGATTAGTTTCTATAGTTAGCATTTTATTAGGTTGTCTTGGTGAAGAACCTTCCTCCTATAAGTTTAACGTTTCGTTATGGAATGATGAAAATAATGGCGTACGAAGCTGAATTGCGACTGCATTTTCATTGTCTTTTTTTGGGAACCTTTATAGAGTGCGGGAGGAGATGAAAAATCAAGCTGAGATGTGGGTTTGTTGCTTTCTGAATCTGCAGCAACTCCGTTTTGTACATTGAATCCTTTGGCGGATCCTTGAACCAGGATGTAAAGTGTATCGAGGTATTGATCTAGCGAGAGCGATGAAACTTCAAAATAAGAAATATCGGAGGGTTACCTAGATGGAAGAGTGCAGTCCCAGCATCCTTTTTCACGAGTTGGAAGAATGGTAGAGCTCTTGCGATGAGATCACGAACGTTGGAGTTGCTGCCTGTTTCAGTTTGGAATATCATGAGGTTAGCTCTTTGGATATAGTTGATCAGGAGCGCCACTTCTCTCACGCTTCGTTTGAAGGCTGGTTTCTTTATCAATGAGATAACTTCCTATAATGATTTACAGAATGCGCTTTTGAATTAATTATTCGATAAGATTACCTCTGGAGTTGGGTAATCGAAGAGGTATTTGTCGCTATTGTAGTCAGCCGTTGCCATTATTTGCTATTTTGATCACAAGCTTGTCCTTGAAGAGTTAATTTTATTGAAGATGAATACTAATTAAATACTGAATCAAATAGTAGGGATAAAATACACAAAAAATTTAATCAAGCTACACTACAAATCACCGTTTTCAAGTTTCATATTATTAAAACTAATGAAAACAACACCTGTAATACTTATCCTGAAGAATCAAAATTCCCCGGTTGAAGGACGAGAATGACTTTGCTCCAACGTCCGCTGCAGTTAGATATTACAGACTAAGAGAATATTCACATTGTAACATTTGAACAGAAGTCTTCAAAAGAAACATGATGGACTAATAAATAAGGTAACAACTCTCAACATTTTACATACATACACTAGATCAGCAAATCCAGTTTAACAAAATTGAAAGCATCCCTCAGACAAGTCATTCAAATAGTCAATAGATTTCTTCAAAATTATTACTATCCCCTCATATGTTGGCCGCTGATTTGGATCTGGATGGATACACTGTAACGCAAGGCTCCTTAGCAATTTCATCAGCTGCTTTGGCCCAAACCTCACCACATTTTCGCTCGTAACCTTCGTCTTATACGTCAAATTCTGATACTTCAGCGTCAGATTTTTCTTATTCGATCTCTTATATTCCACAAACATCGTTTCGAATAGATAGTTTCCCATCATCATCCCAAATGAAAATATATCAGACCTTTCGTTTAAACTCTTTGCATCAAAAGGCGATTTTTCTAACTCAGGTGCAGCGTACGGAAGAGTCCTTCCAGGTTTAAAAATCTTATTGTAATCAATCTGGGTGATACCCACCCTCGTATCGATATCCCTGATATACGATTCACCGAAATCTGTTAAACGGATCGACATATTCTTCTGTATGAGTATATTAGAGTCTTTCACGTCCAAATGATAGACGCCTTCACTCGCAAGGAATTGAAGTGCGTAAGCTATTTGTAGAAGCAGCCAAAGTTTCGTATGGAGGCTCGCGGACACTTTTTTATTTTGCATTTGGCTCAATACCCTCGGGTAATACTTCATAATTATGGCCTCTTTGCCGATCGTGAAATGAGCTTTTACGTCGTCGTCGACCTTAAAGAATCTCGCGATATGCGGGCAAGTAGACTTCCTGAAATAAAAATGATCAAGGACCCTCATCTCGTTCTTAGACCTCTCCCGTTCACCGACATCAACATTGAGCTTTGGTTCTTTAATGACTACCTTTTTTGAGAGCTTCGCTCCTTCGATTAAGTAGTCAATACTTGTGGTGTAAATACTGCCGAATCCGCCCGATGCAAGAAATATTTTGTCTGCAGGCTCGTATTTCAGAATTCTGATTTTCGTAACAATAGGAGTCTGATATTCTTCTTTGAAAATTGGTTTTGATAGATATTTTTCTTCTCGGCTGCTCCAAACTGTTGGGTTTTGCCGACATTTGAGTAGATCCTGCTTTATGCTATCGAGTCTCTCCAAAATCGCTGGATTGATAGTGATAGGAGTGTATAGTAGTGGTTGGGTCTTGTTGGCACGTTCAAGGAGTTCAGGGAGGTAGAGAATGTCCTTTCTGGAGAAAATATTGAGTAAAAATAGTATTTTATAGATGTATTCGCTGATTGTCTTGTGAGCTGCGATGAATTGTGTTCTGAGCAGAGAAAATATTTGGTATTGTGAAGTGCTGCCATGGCTTATAAAAGAATTGGAGTTTGCTTTGAATGATATTGTTAAAGAGGCTCGGTCAAGCGCAAAGTAGCCGATTCTAAGAACACTGTTGATTTTTAGCAGAGCTCTGGCTAAAAGGAACGAAAAGTGGTAATGTTGGGGTCTGATAGGTGTTAAATCAGGATGGCAGAAGTAAGTAACCATTTGAATGAAGATCTGATTTGATTTTTCTTGAATACTGAGGCTAGTAAGGAGTTTGGCATACCCTTCAACTTCAAAAAGAATGAATGAAGTCTCGATTTTTCCTTCTGAAAGGAAGGTTTTCACGGCGAAAGCTTCGAGATGAAACTCCTTTTGCAGGTCTCTGAAAACCTGAGATAACAGCTCCAGTTTGCAATGTTTTCCAACAGTCTGATTTCGTTTGGTGAGCATATCTAATCCTCAGTCTCAATTTTATTTGGTTAGCTAGAATGCAAAATTTTTCATAATCTCAAACCGAAAAGCGATTTTTCGCAACATTTTCGGGTTTTGAATTCTTCCACTTTGAGGGTTACAAAAACTTCAATGGAATCAGAGAACCTTTATTATCGGAAAGTAGTGCAAGTTCATAATGTTATGAACGAAATTCACGGATAATAAGTAAATAGACAACTGTGTTGAAACTAAATAAAGAAAAAGTGCTTCAATGAATTCTAATAAATTGACTCAATTTACAGGGCGCTTATTTAGACGTTCATGGTTCTCGATATGCGTTGGCGAGTTCACTAAGGCAGGCTTTTTAGGACTTACCTTTAATTCAAGAGTTTCGTAATCATACACTTCTTGTTCTTTAAAAGTTCCTTTATTTTTTAATATCGCCAGCGAGTTCGCGCGCTTCAAAAATACGTTTCCTCCAGATAAGTTAATCTGAAAGCTCTCAAGGACCTCTTGCAGCACCTCTTCAACAAGCATACCCTGCGCGATGGACTTCTTCAACGTCTTTTCTCCAAGCTGGAAGAAAACATTTATAATTTTATTCTCTAGGAAAACTCATTAAACATATTTCATTTCTTCCAAACTTACGTGTTTTCGGATCTTCAACTTCATTCGTATTCGACACATCCTCTCCGTTTTGAAGTTTTTTTGCGCTTTCTTTGATCTGATTAAAAACTTCAGGGTTTTGGTTCCTTACAGTTAGGAAAAAGTGTTCGTAGTAGGCTTGAGACATATGCTGCTCGAACTCGCTTGAAATGATCTTCTTCCCTGGACAGCCAAGCTTATGAAAAGGACATTCTTTGAAACAAAAGTTTTTGTCATGCCTTTCTTTGTTTTTTCGCTTGTACGACCCTTTGCAGGTCTCACAGATAACCAGCTCTTCTTGGCAGGCTTGGATATGGGAATTTAGCAATCTCGTTTGCAAGGCAACGAAACACAAGGGACATTCCTCATACTCGCATCCGCAGACAGTGGTAGCCAGAAGAAAGTTTTCCCTTGGTAAAGGGATTCCACAGTCGCAGTAAACGTGGATGCGAGGGCAGACTTTGATGTGGGATTCAAGATCCTTCACTTTCATCTCTTTTAGGCAGAGAGGCGGGTCATCATAGACGACACTGGGACATTTGACTGGAAGTTCGTCGATCATGCTGCAGATGAGGGTGCTCTTTTGTAATGATCTTCTCTTCTCATGGAATAAATGACTTTTACAGATGGCACACTGCACGCATTTTAGCATACAGCCTCGACAGAAGGTGTGTCCGCAGCTTAATGTGATTGGCTCATCAAAAATGTTGTAACAGACGGGACAAGTTAAGAATTCAACGTTTGGGTGAGGGATGATTTGTTTGGTATCGATAGTTTGTAAGCTGCGACTGGAGAGATGGAGGTCTTCGAAAGGTAGCATATTGACACTGATTTATTTTTGCGAAATTTTAATCAGATGATTATTTCGAATACTGCAAGCAATAATAATACTACGATACTAGAAACCTTCAGTATAGAAGTGAAGTTCTCTGTTCGAAAGACATACTATTTTGGGTTGCGGCTCTTTGTCAAGTAGCTGTTTCCGTTTGCGATAATATTAGTTCTTGAAGAATCACTGTTCTGTTGAAATTTGACGCTTATATGAGCACAATTATAGTATGCTAGTAAACTACCTATGATGATGTACGCGAAAAAAGCGGTATTTGAGTGGTGGAATTAAGGTGGATTTTTCTTGGAGAAGAATTTACGAATATAGATTGAATATTTCACGCAAAGGCTGTAGATACATCGAATGCAAAATCTCTTCCAAACAAGTTTTGAAAGCAGTCCAAGTGAGATCTTTTGGAAATTGTACCTTACTTAGCAAGTTGAGTATCATGTAGTGAGAAGCTAGATAACATCGGTTGTTAATTTTTTGAAGACAGAAAAAACTGCAATCTTCTTGAACTTGGTCTTCTCATTATATTCATATTCATTGAGCAACTGCTCATCTTAACACAAATATATTTATCAAGAGCAAACCTCGAATCTTACTAGTAGTTTTCCCAATAAATTTTCAATTAGGATCCACTTATCATTTCATTTTAAGAGCTTTATAGCAAGGCAGCTAGCTGCTCTACAGCTTTCATCTTAATATTGATATCAATAACACAGAACCAACTAACAGATGATCTTGAAGAAAGGGAAATAGACAACGATCATCTAGATGGAACTAAATTTCCTTTATCCATTTCTGAGTCGCCTGACAACTGAAGGAAATCTAAATCATCATCTGAATTACATAAGCGATTTTGTCTAACAAAACATGAATAATTTTTCCTTCCTTCCTTTAATCAAGTAAACCACATCAAACCAGCCATGCCAGTAATCTTGCGACCAAAGAAAAGTATCTTTTACAGAAAGGCTTATCCAAAATAAAAATTTTCGTACCATCATTGTACCATGGAAGGTTCACGAATACGATCGAAAATCTTCGGAAAGATTCCGATTAGTAAAATCGATTATCAAATAATTTTATTGCATGTCATTTAATCAATAATGATAATCACCGAAAACCAGTAGCGCAGCAACCTTTTAAACGAAGCTTATGGAAGGTTATTTAAGTCTCTGGGTCGGTATCCTCATAGGATGGGATCCACACTACGTAGTTTTGAAAGAAGACATTCTCACAGTCCTTAAAGATAAAGGCAAAGAAGAGGTTGGCCGCGTGTCTCTCAAGATAGCCGAGATCCACTGCATTCCAGAGGATGACCTCCGAATTATAATAAACTCTGGAACCAAAGAGCTCCATTTCAAAGCCTCTACCTACTCGATAAAGGAAAAATGGCTCGAGGCTCTTAACAAAACGAAGAAAGAGCTTGATTCTCAGAGTCATCAGATGAATACTCAGCCTGCGACCGAAACCAACTTTTTCCGCAGCAGTACGCCAATCAATAAGTCTCAAAATGATCTCCATATTTCAGATTTCGATAGAAAAATAGCCGCGTTACGCACGAAGCAAGCTAGTTTAGATCAAACTGCGAAGGCTCTTGAACCCGAAATGAAAAAGAACCCTGAGATGGCCCACTTAGTGTCAAAATTAGTGGATCTTAGCAGAGAACTTGAGGAGACTGTTTCCGAATGCGTGCAAGACTTCGAAAGAGAAAGCAGCCGCTTCTCTGCTCTAATGACTGAGATGCAATACATAGAGTCCCCTGAAAGGGATAATTGCCCTACTAGCGTGCAAAAGAAGCATGAGGCCCAAGATGTTAAGAGAAACTTAGTGGAATCATTTGGAAATAAGCAGACTTTTAATCCCACAGAGCCGCAAAATTATGACGTTGGTGCTTATGAAACTCCTTTTTATAGTTTCTATGAGGAGGAGGATAAAGAGGCCGAGAAAAGAGAGTTAGAAGCAAGAGCGGGCAGCAGAAGACCAATTGAGTCGAAGGAACTTTTCTTGAGGGTCTATAGCCAAGGAGAATATCCAAATACTTTTAATGAGCTTGAAGACTATAACTTGAGTCTTAACCACCAAACAAGCGAATTAGTCGCTGACACAAAACAGAAAAAAGATAGTTTTATTCTTCAACTCCACTCAGCTGCTGATTCACCACAGAGGGTCCTCCATCCACTCATCTCGAAATTATTAGAGAATAATCAAGCTTTCAAAGGTGTCAAATTGGTAGAAGAAATAGAGCGCGAAGCACTGCCTTATCTCCAAGATCCAAACACAAACTCTTCATTCAAAAGGCTTTTCGAACTCATCCGAACGTTTATACGCCAACACAATCCAAGGATTTCTCTTCCGGTTTGGATCAACGAGCCTCTAGGGCTGCTTCAAAAGCTCTGCGAGTCTTTAGAACATTATGACATACTTGTTAAAGCCAATCAGCTTCAAGATTCATGCCTGAGGTTGGCGTACGTCTGCGTTTTTGCTGTTAGTTCCTATGCTAACACAATAAATCGAACCAGGAAACCTTTCAATCCACTGCTTGGCGAGACTTTCGAATTCCTTTCCCCTGACGGGAGCTTTCAATTCATCTCTGAGCAGATATCCCATCATCCGCCGGTTAGTGCTTCTTATGCAGAGGGACCTGCGTTCAAGATTTGGGCTGGATATCATGACTCAATGACAATAGGTGTAAATTCGTTGGATCTGCGCCCAAAGTCGCATATTCATGTAGTATTGCCTCGCAATAAGGACCGAATAGTCTATCAAAGGGCGATTTTAACTGTGCATAATTTGTTTATTGGGAAGAGATATGTCGAAAATCACGGCGATATGATATTCAGGAATGAGAAAACAGGGGAAATCGCTGCTTTACATCTGAATAAACGTGGATGGACTAACCGAGGAGCATACAAATTACAAGGAAGCATTGTTGGGACTGATGGGAAAGTGAGATATATAATTGAAGGAAAATGGGATAGCAAGATAAGCGTGGTGGATGCAGCTACCCAGAAGGAAGTATTTCAGTGGCAGAGGCCTCAACCAATGAAAAACTACGAGAAGATGTATTATTTCAGTCGTTTTTCGCTGCAGTTGAACCACCTCACTCCTTCAATGCTGCAGAAGATTGCGCCGACGGATACACGATTGAGACCAGATCTAAGACTGCTCGAGATAGGAAAGATAGAAGCAGCTAACAGAGAGAAGATTCGACTTGAAGAGAAGCAGAGACTTGTTCAAAAATATTATGAAAGCATGGGAAAAACTCACAAGCCGAAATGGTTCAAAGAAACGATTAGCCCAGCAACCAAAGAAATATACTACGAGTATTTAGGTGGCTATTGGGAAGCTAGGCGGAACGGGGCATTTGGAAATTCACAGGATCTCTATTCTGATGATACGGTGAGCAAACTTAGAGTTTAAGCAGTAACTTGGGCCTTGTGTTGGGAATGACTAATGTTAGGTTGAATTAGGAAATCTAATTACTTAATGACAATAAAATATATGCGAAATTCATAACCTACCTACTTTTATCACCAGTTTGTTATCAACTGATTAATGCAATTTCAGAGGCCGTTGAGGAAGGTATTCTTTGATTAGGACAATGAGAGATGTTGTGCAACCGGAGTGTGAGAAACCATCATGTTTTATAGTGTTGAGGCAATGACAGCTCAATAAATATTTAATAATTCGAATAAAAATTAATTCATGAAGTCGCCAGTACTTGATGTTTATGTTTCTTAGCAAAATTGCTTTCAATTTATATTGAAGTATTAAACCAGAAAATAAACAAGAAAATGGGCAGAAGAAAGATAAACATAAAGGCAATTGGCGACAAGAAGGTCAAATATGTAATCCCAGCAGCATCTCCCTCTTCAGCTCTAACCGTATATCGTTTTTCTCGTAGAGCACATTCAATAAACGAAAAAATGGGCTTGTTAAGAAGGCAGCGGAACTATCAATGCTTTGCAATGTAAAGATGCTCTTGGCTTTCGAAGATCTAAACGGAGACCTCATTCGTTACTCCACGCATGGGATATACGATGCAGAAGAGTATTTTAAAGAGGCTTGGACAAATTGCGAGAAATCATTTACTGCAAATGACGTACTTCTTTTTCTAACTTCTCAAAATTACTCTCGAATAAGTATCCAGATTTTTTCAAAGTAAAGCAGTACAAGAAAGTGCTTGAAAGAAGAGAGAAGCAGAAGGTAACCCGCCTTTACTCTCAAAATGGGATAATTAACCATATATTCATTTCAGATTAAGGCTGAAGAGTCACACGCTGGCACCGAAGAATCTGAAGAAGAGTATCAAAGAGTGCCGTTGAAGTAAGCCGCTAAAATCTTATCAACTAGAGCTTATTTATTGTGTTTTGTCCACCTAGAGAATCAAAAACTACAAGAGAAAAAACAGTTTATAAGCCTCGAAGCACCCGATCATCAGCTAAAGTGAGAATCGCAATGAAACTTTCTTCTGCCAAGGCCAATGCAGAAGAAGAAGCGAAAAACGCTCAAGCAAACGCAGAACAGCAGACTATGCCTTCAAATCAAATCAAAATTCAACTACCAAAACCACCAATAAACGAGACCAAAAACGAGGTCGCCGAAAATATTTTTAGAACCCCAAATTTACTCGGCCAGCCATCTCCAAACCTGGCAAACTTAGGAAACCCAGAGCTGGCTTTCGATATGCGTTCTCCAGGCTTCACTTTCCTCAATGAACAGTTCATGAAACCAGCAATGATTACTCCTCGATTGCAGTCATTCAGAGAAGATTTCGGCTCTTCGCCACCATTTACTGCGAATACGTTCCTGAATGATGCCCCGGATGGGTTCCCGGCGCCGAAGAATAGAAAGAGTTCGTTTGAAAATTATTTTCAGTACATCGACGACGCGAATAACATGTGGAGGAAGTTAGATACCGCCAATGGGCTCAAACTCCGCTCTCCACAGTTCCCTATGATGACGCCTCATGGAATCGGCGATTTCCTCAATTATAATGGTGGTGCAGGTTTCCAGCCTCAGAGGGATTTCCCGCCCTTCGTCTTAGATGATTCATACGGTCAACAATTTAACTCGAGTAATTCAGCGGAGGTTGGGGATCTGCGTGGCTCTGAACCTCATAAAAGAGTGAAAAAGGATTAATCGTTCTAAACTTAGTATTTTTCGCCTCTGATGAATGTCTACCGAAGAAAAAATTTTAGAAACATGTAGGTATGACGCATGTTTACCTCAGCGTCTCCATTTTATTTTGCTGTATATTTTATCATTAGCTTTGCTTTCTGCTATTTTGTCTCCGTTGATCGATTATGAACAAACACCAATATTTTTTGACTAACGATAGAGCGAAGTTTCTCTTTGTAATCTCGACACATAATAACAGAAAAAAGATTCCGTTATTTGCGGGAGCTCACTAACTGCACCTTTATGCCGATTTTAAAAGAAATTTGGGTTGAATTGTTGCACGAAGCCGTAAAAGATTCAGGCTTCTTTCACCATTATGTCTTCATTAAACTAGTATTAAGAAACGGCAGCAATAAGAATCAGAAGTTTTGTCATGGATCTCAATAAAGACAATAAAGTCATGATGAAAAGTCGCTTCCATTCATTCTGTGATTCTCCTCAAGTACTCCTCGGCATATAGTTTAAGATAAAATTTTGTGCAGAGTGTAGTTGATGAACTGAACTTTTAAAAACAGTGCAGTTAAAGCGCTCTACCCATTATTTGGTTAAATTGATATCTTTCGAAGCTCTCTCTAAAGAGGCGGATATATATATAACAAAACGCAACCAATCATAGCAGTTTGATTCGAATGAAATTTAATGTAAAGTGATTAACTCAGTCTACCGGAAACTTCTTTCGCTCTCTATGAACAACGGAGAAGAATAGGAGTTATCTGATGCCATGCTACTTTTTATAGATTTTGCTCTTCTGCAACATTTCATGCGGTATGATCGGATAACTTCAGAAGAGAGTCCGTACGCTAGAGCATTGAAAAATCCTTGTAAACCCCAGAGCGCGTTTGCAATTATCATTAGAGTGTCTGTGACTGCCGTTGGTCCATACAATTGCTTTATGATTGTGAGCGAGACTATTGGGAAGCTGCAAATGATCAAGATCAATGGGTAAACCAATAAATTAAGATTTTGCTGATTCGAAGCCTCTTTGATTTTGCGATACACAATCACATAGCAGACCATGCAGAATAATGTCGATAGGAGCATTGGAAGCAACACAATGAGATTTGCATCGTAGTCGAAATTGTTAGCTCTAATTTGGTGAATGCACATCTTGCTCACATTCTCTTTAAAGGGTGCAACAGTGGCATAGATTGCTTGGATAATAGAGAACGTAACAGTAACTATCATGGATTTGCGAAAATAGTGAGAGAGGAGGTCCAAGTCTTGCTGTTTAATAGCTTGTAAAAAGCTAAAGGCAAAGCAGCATGTCCAGATTAAGGAGCCGTTGAGACCAAAGCCGACGAGCAGACTGACAATTCGGCAGTAGAAACCGGAGTCGAGAGGTATTGCTGCCATTGGTCCCGCGATGCTGAAGATCAAATCCATGAGAGAAAGGATTGCGACGACTTTTCCGAGCACATGAGATACCGTTTTGAGGTAATACGCGGTGAATATGTTGAAAAAGCAGCCGAGCATAGAAACCCCATTGCAAATGGCTAGAATGACGACTATTTGACGCACAGCGTCGGGTGGAAGAGGATCCATTTAAAATCAAATACTTTATGAGTCTCTATCAATTTATTTAAGTTTTTCGACGGATTTTAGAATTTTGTAATGGAACTAGTTTGTTTCTGAAATTGAAACAAATTCTTTGGGCCCGTAAGCTTGTATTTAGTCTCATAACCATGAATGAAGAATAAAGCCATGCGCTCTAGCTGGGAGCTATTCGAGTCAGAGATGTTTCTACCAATTTGAGTTCTCGATAAGCACTAATGTACAAAATAGATAGAAATTTTCCTTTGTTACATGTGAAATAGGTAGAATGTTCTCTGAATAAGTATGAAAGAGCGGAATCGTAAGAAAAATAGGTCTCTAGTCTACTCAAGCTTGCGAAAAAAGTGTTGGATCAATTAGACAATTAGAAATTTAATTCTATTTAAGGCTCAAAGTGCTTGATATCAACTTTCATTGATCTATCAGAGAAAGTTGAGGATTTCCACAGGAGCAAGTCTGGTGGTAGAAGAATTTTTGAAACATTTTTGTATGTTTCCAATTGCTTGGTTTGTAAAAGAGGAGATCAAATTGTTACATTTCCATGTTCTCTGAGTGAGTTTAGTAGGAGAAAGAAAAATATTCATCAATTGTCAGTCAATTCGTAACGGCTCAGCGATTGGTATCTTCTCTGAATTAAAAAAATTCAGTGTTTTAATCTTAATTGATAATGCAGAGTCTGCTTTTGAAAAACTAAACTATGGTGTCTTGGAAACAAAATCATCAATCTAGTCTGCCTTCAATGCCCAATTTTATCTCAAATTTTATACACGAATTTCGAGAACTTGACTCTCGATCATTATATGCCCTCTTGTTGGGATTGTTGTTTTAAACACAAAGCCAGTTAACCAAATAACTTCGAGGATCACCCTGAAAACGGTTATTGCATCGATTGTGAAGCTAGGAATTCTTCCATGCATTATGAACATTTTTTTGTAGGAAATCTAGAATATGATTGTTCTAAATATTGGTTCCATAGCCAGTCTTTTGTTGCCTATTCATGACAAACATTCGGCCACTCATACAGGAAATAAGTAAGGTACTCAAAACAACCTTCAGTAGCAAAACAATAATCGGTTCTCAGAACCGGGTTCTTGACGGTTCTAACCAAATTAAATAATTTAAATTTGAACTGAGAATAAATTTTTCCATTTCCACTGTATATTTCCAACATATGCAAAATTGTGAGCTTGTCGAAAAAGCTGGTAGCCTTAACTGTGCTTACCCAGGTAGAACTCAGGAATGTAACTTTTTTGATCTCTCGACGGCTTTTTGTTCTCCCTGCAGTAAACGCGCCGTTGATTTAAATTTCGATTGAAAACTGGACAAAAATCAGTTCAGTGATTTACGGACTTAGCTGCAAGAAATTCAGCGAAAGAACACCGAACTAATCAAATTACCTTTTTATAAAAAAATAATCCTGAAATAGCTGCTTTATTTCAGAAAAAAAAAAACCTCAGAACCAATACCGTAATATAACCAAATAAATGTTCAAGGGGAAATTTGAAAACCTTCCAGCGAAATTCCGGCTATATAAGGGACGTGTTCTGTTTAACTAAGATAATAAAGCAAAACAAAATTGATTTTCTCACTCTCTATCTTTAACAATGGAACCACAAAGCCCTATTACCAGTCTCAAAATCCACTACTACAAGGAAGAAAACTACGACTACCAAAACATGGGTGCTGATTGGCCTCTCGAGATCGTTAGGAAAGGAACCCGACAATCCCCCATTGACATTCCACATAAAATTCTTCCAGAGACGGAGTTCTACGATGAAGAAGTTGAAATGAAAGAGTTCGAGGTTATCCTGGGCACAACATTCCTGGACACCCAAATCGTTACCGAGCATTTGAACTTCACAGTTCCTATTCCTGAAGGCGCGCTTCGAGTTATCATCGAAGATATTGAAGGAACCAGAAAAGATTTCCATGCAATCCACTACTACTTCCATGCTGGCTCTCAGCACACAATAAACGGCAAACGATATGACGCTGAGATCAAGCTTGTTACTCGAATGACAAACTTCGAGAAGTCCGAGAGAAATACGAGAGGTAATTTCTCGATTCTCTTGACTACCGATGAGAAAGAGGGCGCTCCTGGGCTCAATTCACTCTTTGAGCCTCTTTTACGCTATCCAAAGCCATTCAAAGCACCTGTTGAAGACCTCGCTGGTTATTTGGCAGCTCATGCGCGATTCTTCGCTTATCGAGGCTCAATGACCGTCCCTCCATGTACCGAAAACGTCAACTGGTACATCCTGACTCGACCAGCCTACATCTCGCCTGAAAACCTCAAGCTCTTGCAAAGCTTCTTCAGCAATCCAGAATTCTTCAACAAATACGGAAACGTTAGAATGGCTCAGCCATTGAATGACCGTGTCGTCAAGGTGCTTAAATCCAAGGCATTTGACGAAGAGCACATCCTCAATGAGCTCCCAGATCTGAGCGTTGGAGTCTCGAGAAGCAAATCATTCAGCGTTGACGATACGACCAAAGTGACTCAACTTCATTTAGAATATTTTGAGGCTTTTGGGTGGGATTTCACCAAGGAAGGAGATAACTGGAGTGGAGATCTCTGCCAAAGCTTCCTTAGACAGTCACCCATCGACATTCCCTTTGACTATTTACCTCGAAGTGAGAACTTCCCTGATGAAATGAAGATACGAACACTGCAAATCAAAGTCGACAGCTCGAAAGTCACCCCTGCCTTGATCATGAAGGGACATCTTAACTTCAAGGTGTCCTACCCCTCAGGAACCGCGTTAATTGAAATTGAAGGTCCTTCTGGCAAGATCAAGCAATATGACGTGAACGAGTATCATTTCCATGCCGATTCAGAGCACACCTTCAACGGGAAAAAATTCGAGGCTGAACTCCACGTAGTTACCAGAAAAATCAACGTAACAAAGACACACAAAGAAACCAGAGCTGTGTTTGGCATTCTCCTGACCTCTGATAACAAAATCGGAGAGAAAGGCCTCGAGTCTGTCTGTGAGGGTGTTCATTTGTACCCAGGCAGCTTCGAAAACCCTATCTTTAAAATCGCTGAATTCATCAGCAAGAACGGCAGGATCTTTGCCTACAAAGGGTCATTGACAACGCCACCTTGCAGTGAAAACGTCAACTGGCATGTGTTAGCGCAACCAGCCTATGTGAAGAAGTCAGATTTAAAAGCGCTGAGGAATTTATACACAAATCCGTCGTTCTACTCCGAGCATGGCAGCGCAAGAAGAACACAACCGTTGAATGATAGAAAGATTCAAATTCTCAGAAAGGAGGATTATTAAAGAATCATTTCGAGAATTTATAAATAATACTAGGTACGATTATGATTTGCATGTCTAAAAAAAAGCGTAAGGATAGTTGTTAGTTACATGTCAGTCATAGAAAATATGTTTTAACCCAACGTTTGAATAAAACACTCAGAAAAAGGTTTTAAATTGGTAGTTTCTTAGTTGAAAAATTACGATACTTCTTCTATTAATTGCCAAAAGGCAATTAATAGAAGAAGTATCGTAATTAAACACAGAATAGACTGTCATGTGGGTTCCATCTACTTGAGCTGGAGCTCAAAAAAGTCATGAAAATGAGAGAGAACGTTTGAAATGCAAAAGTAAAGAAATTTAACGGAGGCTCATTTAGAGCCTTCTGATCATGTATTATCGGGAAATTTTGAGTTTATTTGAAAATTAAGTTGTATTTTCATTCAATTTAAATTTGTTTCGAATTAAGAGAGATGGGAAACCAATGCTCTGGATGCAACTGCAAAAAGGACGATATGCAGCACGAGGTTCATTTAGGTGACTCTTCCCAAATGCTTAACGCAGATGGCGGGGCTGACAGAAAGCCTCAGAGAGTTCACGCGGGAAACTTGCCTGATGAAAACGACGGTTCAAGTACAAACGCTCTATCAAATTCATAAAAACCTGACTTATTTCATTTTTTTTACTCCAGCTCGCGATGAAAAAAACGCTGAAATCTCAGGACAGAAAGGAAGTTCTCGTTTTGCTGAAGGAGACGACACAAGCAACGCCAAGAGCAATGGCCCGTCGGACAAACGTGAGAAAAGACCACCTTATACTTTCCAAAGCGGTGCTATGTACGAAGGTGAGTGGATAGGTAACGTAAGAGACGGATTTGGTATCCAGCGCTGGCCAGATGGTGCTCGATACGAAGGAGAATGGAAAAATAATAAAGCTCATGGGAAAGGTAAATTCTACCATGTCGACGGAGACGTCTATGATGGGCAATGGGCTGACGACAAAGCAAATGGATATGGCGTTTATACCCACACCAATGGAGCGAGGTATGAAGGACAGTGGAAAGACGATCTGCAAGATGGTTTTGGTATTGAAACCTGGAGCGACGGCTCGAGATTCGAAGGAAATTACAAAAATGGGAAAAAGCACGGTGAGGGCACCTATTGCTGGTCCGATGGGTCAAAATACGTGGGTTCTTGGATCGAAAACAAGATCTCAGGTCGCGGAGTGTACACATGGATGGACGGAAGAAGGTACGAGGGAAGCTGGCTCAATAATAACATGCATGGATATGGAAAATATACCTGGAAAGATGGTAGAAGCTATGAAGGTGAATATGTAGACGATAAAAAGCATGGACATGGAGTTTATATGTGGGCTGATGGAAGGAAATATGACGGAGAATGGGCTGCAGGAAAACAACATGGCAAAGGGAAATATATCCTCGCTGACGGAACGATCAAAGTCGGAATTTGGGAAGATGGGAAGAGAATCAAATGGGTAGAAGAGTAGCGGTGCTAAAATTAGCGATGAGCAGTCCGTGCAAAAAATTATTTTTGCTTTTTTATGATTTTACAAAAAATTTGGAGTGCCTTAAGGATCATTTGAACTAAGGATAGTTGTACTTACTTAATGACTAATTTTCCGTGTGAAATATACATTCAAGCGATATATGAGACCATGGACTGCGGAACCTTTACCTGGCCATTTTAATGTCAAAGAAAATATAATCTGGAAGAGTGAATTCTCAGGCTAGATGCGAGGAAATAGAATGAGGGATTTTCTGACTTTCTGAATTGTGTTTGTAAAATGAACTAATTTATTTAAAATAATAAAACATTCAGGAAGATAGCTCGGAGTAATTTAATGACATTAAGTTGTTATTTCATACTATTGTTGCGAAGGAACAAAAAACTCTACCAATGAGGACAATTGAAATAGAGTGATCTTTTCCACTTAAAGTTGAAAAACCCTTTTTTTTGGACTCTCATCTCAGTATGATTTCTTAAAATAGAGCTGTTTATCCCTTCCTAACACATCGAAATGAAAATCTTTTAAATATTGTCGCAACAAACTGTTCCTTTTCGAAGTCCTCTCATCATCTGAGCAGACATCGAATTAACTTCTTTGCATTCTGCTTCCATCATAATATACTGTGCTGCTTTATATCTGCAGAAAGATATAATTAGCGAATATTATAATTCAAACTCATTTTACTGCGAAAGCACCCAATGGAAGCGCTAGATAAAGAGCCGAAGCATCGAGTCCAACTTCATATTTCTCTCGTCGATCTGGACGGCTCCCCTATCCTAAAATTTAAGCATCCTCAGGTCAAAGTCTCCTGGCTTGATCGAGGTAACCGTTGTGGTGCAATAACCAATTTAAAACCAGGAATAACTACTCCAGAAACTGACTCACCTATTGAATTGGAGTACCAATTCGAGGCGAAACAAACGCTATCTATCGCTATTATTGACACTGGCCTCCAAAGCGAATTCTCTACTCAAGATATCACAGTAGGAAGCCTATTAACCTCTTCGAAGAGAACTCTTACTCTGGACTTGATGTCTAAAATGGAAAAAGTACCAGGAAAAGTCTCTCTAACGATTACACCTTACGACGATGGTACTTCTGAGACCGCAGTGATTGGATTCTCTTGCCGACAATTGGCCAAGAAGGACACATTTTCTGAGAGTGACCCATATCTCGTGATTTATAGCCACAATGATAAGGGAGAATTGGTACAGATTCACCGAACAGAGCGATACGATGACCAACCCAACCCTGTATTCAAAAAATTTGAAATATCAATGAAAACACTTTGTAACGGAAAAAGAGATAAAGCTTTGCTCATAAAAGTCTGGGACTATGATAAGCTGAATGACGACTTAATTGGGAGCGCCAAAACAACCTTTGAGGAGCTCGCAACTGGTCAGGAACTGGTTCTCTATGGACCAAAACGAGAGAACAATGGGTATATCAAGGCTGATATTGTTGTAAATCGGAAGAATAATTTCGTGGATTATCTGCTGAAAGGACTGAATTTACAACTTTCGGTCGCTGTAGATTTTACTTCTTCAAACGGAGAGCTAAAGAACCCACAATCGCTGCATACACGAAAAGGTGGCATTGACAATCATTATCAAAAGGCCATGCGCGAAATCAGTGAAAGGATACTACGCTATACGGGAACGGAAGAAATTCTTGCGATGGGCTTTGGAGCATTTCCGCATTTTAATGACTACAATGATATCTCTCATTGTTTTCCTTTAGCCCAAAAAGAATGGCATGTGAAGGATCTACCATCCTTGCTGAGAGCTTATGAAGATGTTCGGAGCTTGTTGAAATTTAATGGGTTTACGCTTTACGAAGAAATTATAACAAAGGCATTAGAGCGAGCCAAAACCGCTGGAACAAAGCTACTCTACTCAATGGCTGTGATACTGACTGATGGGGATGTTACTGACGCTGAACGAGTAAATAAGTTGCTTGATGAGGCCGCAAATCTGCCCATTTCTTTCTTAGTTGTTGGGTTTGGAGACCAAAGCTTCCCTCATTTTCAAGACTTGAGTCAAGGGACATTCGCAGATACGTCAAAAGAGATGAGAAGGAGAGTTCTTAATTTCGCAGTCTTTGATGAAGACGTCTCTAAGGGCGTAGAGGAATTGCTGAAGCCATTACCAGGACAAATCACAGAATACTTTCAATTAAAGAGAATTTAGAGAAGGAAAATACCTGAAAAATAAGAGGGCTATTTCTTCCACTCGAAATATCAACATGGATATATACAAATATATATCTTTAACAAAATTCATGAGATATATCTCCTCGATTTGAGCTTGATTTTTCTCATCATACCAAAAGATATTAACAAAGTATTAGAAGTTTCAAACGACGATTAGAATAAAAATAACAGAATTAGGGTGAAGGTTTTTATATATATCTGATAATCTCTGATCTTAAAGCTTTGGAGTAACATCACACATTTATATAATTAGAGTAGAGAATATGTAGTTATCTTTTTACAACCTTATGCATGCACTATCTAATCTAGAAAGTAATCATAAAGTAGTCAATTAACCCCCCATCACATGGGCACTTCAAAAGTATAAACAAAAGCACTCAATTGTGATAATAATTATTACCTCATTAATATTCTTTTATAAGAAGGGGTTACCAAGAGGCTTTAGGCTCCTTAGCATTTGAAAGTCATGTTGTATGACTCTTCCGGCGAGAAGAACGGTCCATAGAACTGGTTCGAAAGGTGAACGAATCCTGCCTTTTGGTACATAACTAATGCTGGTTTGTTATTGGTGTAGCATGAAAGAACAAGGTTATCATAAGAATGGTTTTTGCAGAATAACTTAGCCTCCTCAAGAAGTTTACGCGCTATTCCCTTACCTCGGTGGGCTGCAGAAACAGTCATAAAATCAAGAATGGCTAGTTTTCCTACTTCGTCCTTGAAATCGCAAATCTCAAGCGGGTCTTTCTTCCAATCGTAATGCTTGACGTATACACAGCCAACGATTTGTTCGGTAGTTTCGAGGTCTCCTGATTTTTCTGTGGCGAGGAAGAAGCAGTTACCATCTTTAACATTGAAATTCTCAGGTATGTTCTCAAACTCTCGTTTAACTGTCTGCCTGCATTCTTCGATGATCAATCTGTTATTGTATCTAGGAAGGATCACTCCGTAAATCAGATAAAGATTGACACCGAGTAGGGCGACAGACAGTGCGAAAGCGAGTGCCATACCTGCCCCCATTGCAGTAAAGCAATGGAAGTAGATAGCTAAAGCGATGGTTAGAATAAGAACGGCAGTAGACAACCCGAACTTATGTACAGCACTTATAACTAAGTGCTTAAAGTCTATTGCCGATGTATCAATATATGAATTGATACACATTTCGACAAGGGACTGGTCGTTGATACGTTCGTATGGTTTGATGTTGATGGTGGACTTGTGTCCGACCATTTTTGAATGATATTTGAAAAATGATAATTATAATTCCAACTCGCAGCTATATAAAGTGCTGGCCTCAGTCAGAACCGAGCAGAACAGAAGTTCTCATTTTCAAAATTTACGGCCAACTTTTTTCGATATTAGAAAGTCCGCTTTACTTCCAGAAAATTAATAAAGCTGGCCTACTGGCCAGAGTCACTAACGCCATCCAGGCCGTCAGAATTTTGAAATATTTTTTGGAAAACTGTTGCAAACAGAAACCTGTCTGAGGTGAAGCCAAGAGTAGAGAAGCTAAAAGCTTGGGTAGGTCTTACTATATCATATTCCTTTCTATGTAATTTTTTTTTTTGGTTCGCACTGGAACGAATGCCCGTTAGGAAAAATGACATTGTTAGCGTTATAAGAAAGAACCATTTTGTATCCAGTTTTTTAGAGTCATTGTGAGAACAGGAAGGAATGGGCAGCCTTTCCATGAAAAATTTTAAGGTTTTTGGAAGAACAATATAGGCAATAGGAAGATTTCATTAATATTTGTGAGAAAAAGTTTAGTAGAGTAGCTAGTTCAACGAGTTTTCACGTTAAGGACTGCGGAACTTACGATACCCATCGCATTCATGTTTTCTAAGGCGATGAAGTTGTGTCATTCAGGAAACTATTTACTGAATTCAATCAGAAAAATTTAAAAGAAGCTTAAACTCCGATTAGATGCTACTGTTTTGAAAAAAGAAGACTTCTGAGTTTTATGGCCTCGATAGAAAAGATCTTTCGAATTATGGAAAATATCTCTTTTTATCTTTTGGGTAGCACGTCTGATGAAATGAGATACTCTATATTCAAATCAATGATTTCCGTCAGAAATAGGGCATAACTAATACAATTCAAATTCATATTACTTACATATTGAGTAAAATGGAGAGAGCCATCGTATTCCATGATTTTGAGTAAGAAAATCTTGCATTTGCAATCTAACAGAATAGATATGTTGAAAATGTCCTCTCGTCACAAGCGATGCTCTCTCCGTTCCTCGGCTTAATGGATCTCAGCTAATCAGCAGCAATATAAATTTTCTATTGAAAACATAATTCTTGGAGAGGTTCAAATCGGTAACACATCTGAGAGGTTCAAATCGGTAACACATCTGAGATTTCTTCACTTTTTTCAAACTAAGAGCTGAGACTGAATTAAAGCTTAGTCAAACAAACTATGTTTTTTATTTATTCGCGGGAATTTGAATCAATAGGTAGAATTATCACAACTACTTGAGAGAATCAGGCGAGAATATCAATCGATGTCAGGACATATAAAGAAACTTCCTTTAGAAGTCATCAATAAGATCGCTGCAGGAGAAATCGTTCTCAACCCATTTCAAGGTATCACCTTTCGCTCCAACAACCCATTACATTGGAATTTGGTCAGTCGTTAAGGAAATGGTTGAGAACAGCATCGACGCTGGCTCTACTACCGTCGAAGTGGTTCTTCAAGAGGCTGGTTTGAAGATGATCGAAATTTCAGACAACGGCTGCGGCATTGACGTAACAGCACTTCATTGTATCCGAAATTATATAATTACTTGTAAGGCTGAGGATTTCCCGCTCCTTTGTGAGAGACACGCGACCAGCAAAATCCAAACCTATGATGATATGAGAAACGTGAGCACCTTTGGTTTCAGAGGAGAAGCGCTGGCATCGATCTCCTTTGTTTCCAAAATGGTTGTAAAAACGAAGAAAAAGGAGGACGAGTTCGGTGTTCAAGGGCAGTTCGAAAACGGTGTTCTGAAGTTTCAAGAAGGACAAGATGAGCTAGAGATGATATTCAAACCTGATGGGACTGATATCCTTGTAATTTGAAATAATACATTATCAGATAGAACTGACTGATTACATTTGCTGCTCCTTCTAGGTTAAAGACCTTTTTTATAATGTACCTCTACGAAAAACGGCAATCGACCAACGCGATCAACTCAATAAAATCAGAGAGCTTTTAACGAAACTCGCTGTCCATCACTACGATAGAGAGTTCACTCTGAAAGACGCGAAAGACGGAACAAAGAGCAAAGCTGTAGTTTTCTCCTCCTCGTCGATCAATAGGAAAGGACGTACTTCCCTGGAAATCAGGAGCGATATACTTCAAAAAACCCTCGGAGAGAACATATCTCGTAACTTGCTTGAACTTGTCCTCCCAATGCCCGATCTGAGCTGCGACTGCTACATTCTCCTCACAAAGCCCGACCACAAAATACGAGGGAAACACTTGTTTCTGTTCATCAATGGTAACAAGCTTTTATTTCTCGCAACTCACTGTTCCAATCACAAACTAGAGCGTCTTGTTGAATGCGATAGCATCAAAGAGGCTATTGAGACCGCCTACTTGAACTGTCGAATGAATATCCACGACCTACACGGCGACTACTTCGCTTATGTTGACTTCAGGATTGCTAAAGAAAACATCGACGTTAATATTCACCCAAACAAGAAAAAGGTTCATATAGCGAATGAGGATTTGATCGCAGAACGTATAAAAGAAAGTGTTGAGGAATACATCAAAGACAACAAGAATATCAAACAATTCACTACTCCGAAGATCAGGCAATCGTATTTCAAATCTGATAGCCTTGACCTTGAGATGGATCCTCAGAAGAAGGAGGAACCAAAGAAAATTAATAACTCAGGTGCCATTGAAGAAGAGAAAGTATATGCTAAGAGCCTTGTGCGAACAGATCCCAAATCACAAAGAATCGATAAATATTTCAGCAATAGTTCCTCTTTGAATATGGATCGTGGGAAATCTCCGAATAGCAGAGTTGCCGACACTTCTACAAATAGCAGCCAGAATTTGCCCAAAAATCTGAAGTTAGAAGCGTCTGAGGACCTGATAATGCATGAAGAGAGCCCAACAAAAGCAGGATTGAAAACCCCAGTTAGAGCTGAGGTATTAGAGTTTCTGCTAGGACACCAAAAGTTCCTGTTGAATGAATTAAATGAGAACCAAAACGCAGGTGACAAATTTCTCTTGAGGCTCATCGTTTATAGATGATGTTAGGCGTTAAAAAGTTTTTCCAGCAGCTAGTCTATGTGGGAAGCTCAGGAAAAAGTCAGATTTATTTCCAATTTGAGCAGCAGCTTTTGTTGTTAAATCCTGTGATGATCTGGTAATTTTTTCATCTGGTCGAACTTCTAAACTATGCCGATAGTGAAGAATTATTTTATCATATGTCGGTGTTGTGTCTGGGCCAATTTCGATCTAAAGACCTCGAGAAACCGCTGCCTGTTAGAAAATTGCTCAAAGAAGCTATCAAAAACCCAGAAAACGGCTATGATCCTCAGACTCATCCCCCAGCGACGGTGGTTTTAGAAAAATATACTGAGAAGGTCATAAGCATGGCGGAGACGCTAGGCAACTATTTTGGAATTGATATCACTGATTCTCATGTGGTTGCACTTCCGGTTATCCATGAGCAGTTTGTTTATATTCGGAGAGAAGACATCGGAAACCTTCTCCTTCGAATTTGCTCTGAGGTAGGCCTCAATTCATTGATTAATCAATTGAAACCATTCATGTAGGTTGAGCTCGAAGATGATAGAGCTTTTATTCGAGGTGTTTGTAAGGAATTGGGTTATTACTTTGCGAGAAGCTTGGAAAGCGATCAATTTTTAACTGAAGAGGAACGGGAGACGTTTGATGCGTTCTTCCAAGACGAAATTCTGCAGTTTATGAAAACAATGGCGATGCCGAGCTCTGAACTCGAGAAGCCTTTTGCTCTTAGCTTGATTCGATTGGAGGACATGTACAAAATCTTCGAAAGGTGTTAAATGCGTTACAACAGTCTTTCTTGTTTATTGAATTGATTCAATAGGCTATGGTCGGTGTGTTTGTTTGTTGAATAATATTAAGGATGACGAAATAATGCTGTTATTTCAAATAAATAAGTTCTTAAAGAAAATCAAATATTTAGTTTAACACTTTTTTCGACTAAATTTCAACATAAGAGCTGTTGAATGTCCAGAGCAGATATGCAAAACAATTCCGAGGTAACCGAGCGGAGCGTCTTAGAACCATTTGAAACTGAAACCGAAACAACTTTCCAAGAGTCCAACAGGTTTCGATAATGCAAGGCTGAAATATTTATTTATAACGATTTACCATCTAGTAAGAAGAGGACTCCTCTTTACAAATTGTGGCCTGGTAAACAACGATTCTTTTGCAAAGGAAGAATAATGAGAGGTCCTGAGGGCGAAGAAGTGATTTACGCTATTTATTTTCACATATTTGTGCTACCGGCGATCTACGCTGCAATTTTTTTCCCATACATCTGGAAGAATGTCAGTCCGGCAATCCCAATAGTCTTTACATACTTTTTTTTGCAATCCGTATTCTGTATGTTTATGACAGTGTGCTCGGATCCAGGAATTATACCCAGACGCAGTGTTTTCCTCGCCGCGATTGGAGAAGTGCCTGAAAGATTTGCTCAATTCAACTCCATTACCTATAAAACGGACGAGGTAATATAAGTTCCAAATAAATTACATGCTAAATACACTGCAGAATACACAGAGCACGGTTTCGTTCACGTTCTGCGAAACTTGCAAGATTTATAGGCCTCCTCGTGCTCACCATTGCAGGTAAAATCATCTAATTTTGTATCTTAGTGACTAACAATGATAGAAAATGCGATTGCTGCATGGAAGTATATGATCATCACTGTACGTTCCTTAATAATTGCATTGCCAAAAAGAACTATCAGTACACTCAATCCGCTTCAACTTATATAATTACTTCTTTTTGTGAAGGTATTTTGTGAGTTTCTTGGTGTCAGTCTGCCTGCTAATATTTTCGGGGCTCGCTGGCGTTGGTTTTTGTTTTGTAATTTGGGCAAAAAACAAATTGAAGAAGGTGCCTGAGTCCGAAGATGGAAGTATCGATTCAACAAAAAGTGAATAAATAAATGAATTTTTCAGGTCTAAGTGACACAACGAGAGAAGTAATCGCGTACGTTATGGGCATTCCCGCAATCATATTGTTACTTGTGCTGATTGGATTCGTTCTGTTCCATGCTTATCTGATTCTCACGTAACTCTTCGACAACAGATGGAATTGATAAAAGCGATTGTTTAGGAAACGCACGACCAAAGAAAAGTTAAAGAAAACACTCAGTGTGCCATATCATCAGTTAGAAAAAACGACGAAAACGATTTGGTTCAACTACGAACCTCCTTTGGTGGACTTTACGCAGCAACTGACACAAAAAGAAGTCAATATTTTTTATCGAGCCGAGGCGCAGAATGTTCCCTCTACAACAAGAGATGTCAACGAAATTCCTATCGAAGCCGAAGTTTAGGACTGTAGCAGATTCACAAACTTTGCATCTGTTCTGAGTGTATTTCAATATAATGTTATTAATCTTGGTGAATATTAGTCCTACTTTACTTCAGCGGTGCGATCATTCAAGAAGTTAGAAAATTTTTCGGACTTGCAAATGCAGGGTTAACAAAGCTTATGAAAGGTAGCGCAATAGAGTAGAGTGAATCTCATTGATTCATTAAGTGATTTTATTGTATGCACTTGTAGGTAATTGTTTTTTCATGAACTGCAGAAATAGGCTCCCGAGAAAGTTGTATTTAGCTATTTAATTGAAATATCAGTAATTAAGGCTTGTTCACTACTGAAGATGCCTCTCACCACACTTAGACGAGCTTTAGGGTTGGGTAGGAGCACAAATACTGCTTAAGCAATGATTATACTTTCAAATTTAAAATAGGGAGACTCTATGGATTATTAGAACTCTCGAATAGGACACCTAATTAATTCTTCTACGTGGTGTTTTAGTTAATTCTCAAAACGCTTATATATAACTTGTTTAAATAATTACAGCAACATATCTCAGAGAATGGCAAATTTCCAGGACGGACAATTTCAGTGCTTTATAACCAATCAAGGTAGAGAACCTGAGACACACACTGAACCTGCCGACTCTAATCCAGCCTTAAGTTGGGATAGACCTGACCAAGAAGCTCCGGGTCAGTGTGTGCTTGGCACAATAGTTGAGGAAGAGCCAATTGCCACCTATGATGACTTGGTGGCGTCAGTGCCGATAACAGAGGACTCCTTCACCAACCAGAAGAAAAGCGAGACACTCACACCAAAAATAAGTGGTCGTGCAGAACCATCTCAGAGTTTTGGAGTCAACATCTCTTCCAACAATCAACTTCTCTCCAATTTACAAGGCTCAAAAAGTCTACGAGAAAAAATCAGGACGAAGAATGCTTCATTCAAAACACCTGGAAAACACGCTCCGGGCCGTATGCTTAACAATCAAAAAGATATAATATTGGACACAACAGAGCCTTCTGTTTACGAAGGAACTCTTTTGGATACTGCTCCTGACGACAAGAACGCATTCATAAGTCGAACTACAAAAAAGCTATTCAGTAACTTTGCCCTTCAGACTCCAATTTCAATGACTTCAAAAGAAGAACTCTTGCTGATCGATCCATCATTCGAGTAAAGCTAATAAGTTCTGTTTCATAATTGCATATTGTTTTATCAAAATGATGATGATGTTTAACGCAAAGGGTATCACCTTTTGGGGAGGCTAAAGAAATATGTAATTATCGACAAATGCATTTAATTATTCGAAATATCAAAAAAGACAGTTTGAAAAGTTGAAATAACAAATGGAGACGAGAATCTACAATAGCTAGTTGTAGAACGAAAATTCAAAATTTATGTAATAAGCACCATGCCTCAGGGTAGTAGTACTCTTTTACAACAAAATTCAACTTCTGTTTCATAGGAATGAATTATATCCCGTTTTTATGCTGATTTTAGGTCTTCAAGTAAAAAACTAATTCTTTTCATGACGGTATTTTGTTAACTTTTTCGTTCCAATTAGTACTTTGCTCAGCAGCTCACTCAACAAGCATTAAATATTTGTTTTCGAACCGAGACACACTTTCTACAATAAGGAAATTCAAAAAAAGAAATCACCTATTGAATCCAAGGCTTGCTACCTTAGCGGATTTACCAATTTTGCATCCTTCTGGATGGATTTTAGATGCATATAAACTGGTCTTAGATGAAGTACTAGTACTAGTTTACTTAAAATGTATGAGAAATGAAGAAATATAGAAATTTAGAAGATTTTGAAACGTAAGGGTAAGCAAAGCTGAAAAAAAAAAACAAAACTCGAAGCACAGTAGAGGAGACCTCTTTGATTTTTGAGTAGTTCGTGAGCAAGCAGGCAAAGTTTTTAAAGCAACTGCGGAATTAGACTTCCGAAGAAAGTACTTTTCGAAATCTAAATTAAATATGAGTAATTACAGGTTGGTTAGCGTTAGGAATTAGTCTAGTCACTCTAAGACTATCCTCATAGGTGAGCAAGAATCCATGAAATTTAAAGTTTATAATAGGTAATAATTTCCCACGCAAAATTGTCCGCTTACACCGATATCTTTTTTTTAATTTTGCATTATTATAAAAACATTAGATATTGGATAGAATAACAAGTGAAAAAGAATGACAGATTTCGAAAATAAACAACTTCAATGCTTTAGATGCGGCTGTGGAACACATTGAACCTGCTAGCTCTAATCTACAACTTACGAAATTCGTTGCGAAAACTGATTCAGTTCAAGAAATTCAAAACTACACCTTGAATGAAGAATCCAACGGTTCGAATCAAGACAGTAGTAGTTGTTCACTTCTCTCCAATGTAAAAGGCTCTCCAAGTTTCCTACAAAAAATCAGGACGAAGAATACTTCATTCAAAACACCTGGAAAACACGCTCCAAACCATATGCTTAACAATGAAAAAGATATATTGGACACAACAGAGCTTTCTGTTTACGAAGGAACTACTTTGGATGATGCCCTTGATGACTGGCGCCCATGGAGCAGTCGATCTACGAAAAAGCAATTCAGCGCTCGTACTCATACTGCTCCAACTTCAATAGAAAAATTCTTGGTAATCGACTCAATAGTTGAGTAAAAAGCTGATAAGATCTGTTTCTTAATTACATATTTTTCGTCAAATTGATAAGAATGATGTTCGACGATAGTTCCTTTGGGGAGAATATCTGAGAAATACAAAGATATAATGATAATAAATGCAATTATTTCCAAATAGAATCTTTAAAATCAATATGAAAAACAATGTAAAAATATTTATCTCATTAGTATTAACAAAATCTACAATCGTTCGCTATCACACTAAAAAAATTCATAATTCGCAGAAAAAGCATCATACTTGGGGATAGCAATGGCTTTTAAACTCCAAAAGCCGAAATCCGTTTTATAGGGGGGTAATTTTATATACATCTTTGTGGCATTGTATGAAATAAATCATATATTTCTCCTTCGTTGACAAGAAGAAAGCCGTACAAGCAAAAATCAATCATAGATAGCATTTATATAAATGCAAGTTTTAAAGTTACCAGCAAAAACCATCCCTTATTAAAAAAAAACGAGAACCTTTGATAAGTAAAGCTTGAAAAAAAAGAGCACAATTGAATATTAGGACTCTTTGACTCTTCCATTTAACTATTAAAAATCGATTCATCGTCTTCACCCAGAGAACCAACTATTTTATTATCAAACATCCTCGTGCCTAACTTAGCAGCTTCGCGAGTTTTCACTTTTGGATAAATCAGACTATCCTTCCATATACCATCAACTTTATCGCTTAATTTAAGCAGAGCCTCGAGGATTTCGCGTCTTCGTTCATTGACCCTAAAATAATAATAACTCTTTTCAGATATTATCACTTTATGAAATGATTACCAAGAGTTTTTTTCTTTGAAAATTGGTCCAAGATCTTCGACTTTTATTAATCCGTTTATTACTTCTTGACTTGAAACATAAGCTCTTCTCGAACCAGAATCAGCTATTTCAAATTCAATTAGCATAATCATGTAATATCACTGGGTCTTTACCAACAAAAAGAGGAGCACCGGGCTTGACTTTATCAAGTTTACGAAGGTGATTTTGGCTGCCAGGGTCGGACGGAATCCTCCTCCAAATACCAATGATGATGTGATATAAAACCGAAGCAAACAGCATGACGTTCGCTTTGCTGTTCTCATTTAGCTCAAGTTTCTGGTCTTCCCTCGGCTTCGGGCGAAGAACTGCCTGATAAACCATAGTTCGGAGCAGGATTTGCACACCAATCATCATCAGCTGTCTATCTCGCGTAAAATCTCTGATAAGGTGATAATAATAAGACGCAATGACGATAATCACAATCGCACCTTAATCTTCCAAATTGATTGAAATTCAAACGTTCAAGCTCGAATTCTGACACGTACTCATCAGGAATGAAGGTGTTAGGTCTGCTGAGCAATCCTTTTAAAGTGTTGCAACGATTATTGTCATTCAAAGGAAAATAATTTACCTAAAAAGATAATCACGTTATGTTTATACTGATCTTCTTCGACTGTCGAGATAAATGACGTAATAATCAACTCAAGTTTTGTCTATAATTTTCAATTGGATTAGCTGATTTGGAAAAATTTATTTACCATCAAAAATTTAATGTTTTTCTGAACTGAAGCTTTCTTAGCTTCTTGCTTGGGTCTCAGCTCGATAAGCTGCTTATGATCGATTATCTAAATTGTCAGTTAGCGTATTGAGGCGATAGCAATTTAGATACCTCATAGACGATTTTGCAAGCGTCTTCGTCCAAGATGTCCAATATGGCAGTCTCGACTTCTGGAATTGCTCGATCGTAATATTCCTCGACCACTTTACGTCTCATGGTCGAAAGATTTCTTGCATACTGAAGAAGGAAGACTTGCGATCCCCACACCCAAAGCAGGTTCTTGAATTTGGCTTTAAGTCTCCTAAAAAAGTAATCTATGAGTCCTCTATTGATAAAAAATAATAATCACAGCTGCTGCTCTATTGGGAAAGTGCTGACACGATGCGTAGGTCTTCTAACAACGATCGTAGGTCTTTCGGAGTCAGCCAATGGGATATGTAACCCTGTACCACCTGAATTTTCAAATTAAAATATATTCTTCATTGGGAGCCTAATCAATACCTTGTCTGTTGTCCGCCTGAATGCTCGATAAATTAGAGAGAATAGATTTCTGCTCCTCGAAATCTCTCTTTGGGCCAACAGTGTTCTCGTTGGAAGACATATTCTGGCCAGGAGTACCTTGCATTACTGGTACATTGTGATTGTTATCTCTTCTCTGATCTGGATTTTCTCTTTCATCTAAAAAAATCATTCGTCTGAGGTAGTGAATTTGCGTTACTTTGGTTAGGAGTAGTTGCGTAATTATTTGACTGGCTGGTTGGCTGATGGCTTTGCTGGTTGGCGTTGTTTGGCAGGGCATTAGAAGCAGTTGGATTAATAAACTGCTCTTTTGGTGCTTCATTTCTGGATGAATTAACTGCTTTAAAATCGCGGTCATTTTGCTGGGATGGGAATCGGTCGTTTTGTTGAGGCTGTAAGCGAGCGTCACGACTCTCTGGATGAGATGATTGCTGCATGTGTCCTGCGTTCTGAGGAAGAGGTTTGCCAAAGTTTTTTTCGTTCTGCCCTCCTCTATTATCTTTCTCGTCTCGATACCGAGTATCGCGATTATCTTGGTATCGAGGATCACGATTGTCTTGATATCTAGGATCGCGCTCATCACGATTAGAATTAAATCTGGGGTCATCGCGGTAGGAAGGAATTCGAGGTTCGCGTTCATCTCGATGTGTGAGATAGCGATCCTGATATGGAGAATATTGCGATCCTTTCCCATCTATATAAGGTGAGTATTGTGGTCCTTTGTCATCTCTTTGAGTATGTGCATATCGATTCGAAGGATTGTCGTAGTAGGGAGGGACATGATAACCACCATTGATTGAAGGAGAGAGGTGCTGTGCTCCTGGACCACTTTTCGGTTATTAATTTCCACGAAATGAGAATTGAAATTACCTAAGGTATTGAGGCGGGGGCTGATAGACAGGAGTAGGCTTATTCGCATTTGCCAAGGCTGCTTCTGATAACTTATTCATCGATTTGATAAACTCTCCCATCATTTGATTCTGGCTCCTAAAAAATCTTATCATTCACCACTGGTCCTGCAACGAAGCCTTACATAATGAATTTATCTAACTCGTCGCCTTTGCTGGACTGCTTTGGCTGCTGAAAACTCTGGTTCTGAGCAAGTTGAGTCATGCTACTCATGTTCATCAAAGAGTTTCGCAAAATCTCTTGGTCTCGCTTCAAATCTTTGATCATTTCAATCAATTCCTTATTTGTCGCATTGCTGCCGCTATCGACTCGTTGCGGACTTAGTATCATAGAATTCATCAGATTCGCTCTCATCATTTGATTCTCATTTTTCAACTCTTGCATCATCCTCAGCATTTCTCTCCTATCATCTTCTTGACTCTTTATCAAGCTTTCGAGCGCAGTCCCATTGTTGTTGGAAAAATTTGGATTCCTTTCGCTGTAATTAATAAAGCTTGATTTTATTGGTTCTCTTGGTAACCCTCCAAGTCTGCTGGCAACTTTTTCCAATGTGCGCGTTTGATCTTGGATTGAGTTAATCAGGGTTGAATCGTCCAATCGGGTGCTTGACAGAGAATGCTGACCGGCTCTCGTCAATGGAGTATTGGATGATATGACTGGGTCGAAGGCAAATACGTTCGAAAGTGGGGCATAACTCTTTGCGAGCCTGTCTCTGTCTCCGCCCATGGTCGGGCTGGGGATTATTATTGGATTGGGTTTACCTACGCCGCTTCCGGGGCTCTTTCCGGTGGCGATATTTAAATCTATGGAAAAATTCGAGAAAATGATATTGGAACGAACAAGAAGATCAAAATTCACCTTGACGACTTGTCTGCGAGTTCTAAAAAACATGTTAGGGCTGAATAAATGGGGAAAAATCTTACTGGTGCTCCGTTCTGACTCCACATTATAACGCAATCGGGATTAAATGTTTTATTTTTGGTAAATTATTCCATGAGTTGTTTTATTCTAATGACAAAATCGCTAATAACAGCTTTAGTCATATTTAGAATTGATGCCTGAACTAATAAAAAATTACTGTTGGTTATTAATGAAAAAGAGCATTTTTCAAGCAAAGTAAAGGTTAAGATTGGGAAATGAGCTAATTGGCCAACAATACATTATATTCAAAAGGTTTATCTGCCAATTGAACGAGGGAATGCCCTGTAAAATAAAAGAAGAATTTTCCTTTAGCTAATCGATTCAAAAGTTACTCAGAACAAAAAATTATAAGTTGTAATAAATTTAAGAGAATTAAAAGCTTGGATTCAAAAAGAGGTGACGGGGCTCTGAATTAGGTTTTTTTAAGAGGTGGTAAGTCATATGGCTCCCACAACAGTAATGGTAGACCTTTTTCATAGACTCATTCGATCCCGAATAATGTCTCAGATTTAGCCTTCGAAGATAATAAAATTGGTTAAATTAAAGCCGACTCGAAAATTCTCTTAATTAAAACTCGATAAATTTACTTTTTCTTTTGAGAATTTTATAAAAAACGAGGTCCGTTACCTTTGATTCCAAGATGATCAATAGTTCTAAATTCATAATAAAGTAGTGTTATTTCTGAACTTGGCTGCTTTGCCAGTAGAGATGAGGTTAAAAGTTTTGTAGCACTTCGTTTAGATCCAATTTCAATAATGCAGTCAGGAAACTCGCTTACTCTACTTGTATTACATCGAACATTCGAACCTCCCATCTTAATTATTCAGGGCTAAGCTGAAATGGAAGAGGAAACCCAGCTCTCTAGGTCAGAAGAAGGGGAAATCTTCAGAGAAATATGATAAATTCTAAATTTATCAGGAAGCGCATCTTCTTTCTCTTTTTCTGGAGGTTTTCTGTATAAAACGGGCTCTATATAAACTCATAATAGCAAATGAAAGACTCTGAACCATGCAGCTTTGACTCTCTTTTCCTATTGCCATACTTTGGAGGATTAGTAGTCAAAGCTTTCCAGGCTCATGTTTCGATCCTATGCATAAGCAGCGCATTATCATCCAAACCGCGCTCAAGTCCCAAAGAATTCAGGCGACTTTTTTTTTTTAAATTTTTGATTAATCACAA
>ENA-UOTZ01000339-UOTZ01000339.1-compost-metagenome-genome-assembly--contig:-NODE-339-length-39996-cov-27.140835_pt1 | contig 39996 bp, 37 predicted proteins | sample MGYA00238144_ERZ746983 | MGnify/ENA primary metagenome ERZ746983 (study PRJEB28759, sample SAMN06268863) | compost metagenome | isolation source: single cell | place: USA: California, Emeryville, Joint...
AATAACTTTAAAGGTCAACCTCAAGAAGCTAATGCAGCATATGAATCATGGCACATAAAGAAGTGAGCAAGATGAAAAGATGGCAGGGCTGAAGAAGCTATTGCAAATGCATTATTAAAATATGAAATTTACAGTCAAGTGAAAGAAGATGAAATGAAAAGGCTTGCTATAGATGCTTTTGAGGTTATAGATAATGAATTTTTCAAGAATCAAACGATCAAGCCAATCATTTCGTTAGGAATCAATAATGAGAAGGGAGACGAAATGTCAAAGAGGTGGAATGAACGGATTGCCATTGTGCTTAATGGATTAAAGATTGATGTTAATAATACCGTTCAGGCGATTAGATTTCAACTCCAGCATACTTCAGTAGAAGATTTTGATTCTGTAATGTCGTACCAAGATCCAGAAAGTATGAAAATGCTTGCAGCTTGGGTGTTCAAAACAGAAACGGTAATGATATTTTCATTTGTGATAATTGCAACGCAAATGGCCTATCTTACTCTTACTCTGATTTCCCCACTAGCTATGTTTGTAATGAGTATGTTAATCCAAGAAACAACAACAATTTGGCTGGTGTATATTGATTTATTGTATTCGAATTCAAGGTTTATTCAATCCCAATTCATGCATCATACTGTTATAAATCTCAAGCGTTTTTAAGAAATAGATAACTTTGGATCGCTGAATTTGTGTTTACTCTAACCTCTTATCATCCACAGTGAAAAGTCATTATCATGCTTCAATAGCAGCAAATTGAAAATTATCTTCAATTACAGAAAAGAAAGGCTTTTGTTTCTCAGTTTTTTTTATTTGAAATATCTACATTAACTCAGTTCCACAATATAGTTTTATAATTATCAGTTAACAAATCCACCAATATGGAGCCAGATCACCCAATCGTCAACCATATCCGATGCCCATTGCACAAACAAGACCTCATTCGAAAAGTTGGCATCACCAACAAAACAGAGCTCTCGCTCCACTGCATTGATTGCAAGGAAGGCATCCCTAATCAGGAGCGCATTACCCTTGAAAATTTTCTGGAAAAAATCGTTCATAGCTACATCCAAATTCCCAAATTAGCTCAGCTTCCCGACTCTACTAACAAAATCCTCAATGCAGAAAGCGAGATTAGCACCAACTTTTATGACCATATTGAAAAACAAAAGGAACAAGTCAATATTATGATCGATGCACTCACACAGTCTGTAACTGAAAAGCTCGAAAAAAAAAAACAACAGCTGCTAGCAAATTTAGAGACTCAGCTGGAGGCATTCGAAGACGTTCTTACCTTTTATAAGCAAAAAGTATTCAGCTATAAGGAGGGCCAGCCGACCGATTACCTCAAAGGACATGAAACAACCGCAACTTTCGAGTCTCTCTTTAAAGAAGTGAGCAGGCTCACGAACGCAGCCGATTTGAAGAAGTTCTTGGAAATGCATTTTGAAATTATGAAGAACACTGCAATATTTACTCACGTGAAAGGGGCGGAGGCCGAGAAGATTCTTGTGGATGCCATTGAAGAAATGGATAAGGAGCTGCTGAAAGATCAAACGAGAAAGCCGACAGTTTCATTTGGAGTAAATAACGAAAGCTTCGAGGAGGTATTTAACAGATGGTCGGAGCAAATCGACGCTGTTCTTGCTGGATTGAAGCTTGAAGTGAAAAATCCAGTCAAGCCTATTGAATTTCGTTTGCCGTTACCAACTACAGTAGTGGGTTTTGATTCAGGGATCTTGAATAACTATCTCCCAGATAAGTGCTCTATCGCAAATTGGGTGTGTGAAAGCTTAAAAACCAATCAAATCTCGTTTAAGTTGCTTTATAGAGGCTCAAGAGATGGGTTTGGAGCTAAAAATTTCCATCAAAAATGCGATAATCAAGGGCCAACGCTTGTGGTTATCAAATCTAATCATGGGAAGGTTTTCGGTGGATTTACGGATGTGGATTGGGACTCTTCAAACACTTGGAAGACCACGAACAACGCTTTTCTTTTCTCAATGGATAGGAAGGCAAAATATCACGTCAAGTCTCCAAAGGACGCAATTCTCTGCTACTTAGATCGTGGTCCAACTTTTGGAAATGGACATGATATTTATATATGTGATAATTGCAACACCGTAGGAAATTCTTATTCTAATTTCCCTCATACTTACATCTGTGATGAATATGTTAACCCTGGCAACAAGGGTAGTAACTATTTGGCTGGTGCATACAACTTTACTGTAACTGAAATCGAAGTTTATTCAATTTAAAGGCGATGCTTTGGTATATTCCTCTTCAAATTAAGACTTGAACCATTTAACTCGTGAATATGCTAGATTCTCACTGCGAAGAGAAATTGCTTTTTATCTCTCAGTTTGTAATGGAATGGAACTATTAATAAGTAGAGGAAGGTTAACTCATTATGTATAGTCGAGAGATCTGTAATTAGTAGTGATATATCTATATAGGAATTTTTAACACAGAGCTCAAGTCTTTTCTGAATAAAGACGGTTTCAAGCCCTCATCCGTAGGAGTTTCCTGCAGTTTGGCCCCTGCTCTTTTCTGGTATGTCCGAGTGCGTTTTCAAAAAAAGAGCAATCCCTATCTATAAATCGAAGCAAATTTCTCAGTTTCTGATAGAATTCCACGCCCATATGAAAATAGTGGAATTTTTCCCACAATTTCGCATCCACAAAGCTAATTTGGTGTCAATCAAACTCACCTTTGTATGTAAGGTATTCTGACTGCTTGTTCTTGATGATAGACGATACTTTCAGTTAAGACTAAATTTAGCTTCTTGCCCATAATCAGATTACCAATAGCTTGCCAACTTAATTAACCTTGTTTGACTTAAAGATTTTATAATATCCGATTAAAATTTGAAACAAAATAAATGGAACCTGCGGGACTCATAGTGAATCATATTCGCTGCCAATTGCACAAAGAAGACCTGATTCGAAAGGTTGGAATAAGCAATGATGAACTGCGCCTGCTTTGCGTAGATTGCTGTCTGGAAGGAGACCAGAACCAAGAACGCTACACTCTTGAAGATTTTATGAGACAAGTCATTCAAGCCTATTCACAAATTCCCAAGCTACAACAGCTCCCTGATTCTACTAATGAAATTCTTGCTACAGAAGATGAGATCATGGCCGACTTTAGTCACCATATTGAACAGGAAAAAGAAAAAGTCAACGCAATGATTGACAAACTCAGACAGTCTGTCTACCAAAAGCTAGAAATGAAAAAAAGAAAGCTTTTTGCGGATTTAGAAGCTCAAGTGAAGGCCTTAGAAGACGTCTTGTCTTATTATAAAAAGGAAGTTTACTTCTATAAAGAAGGTCGCCACCAACATGATGACTTCAAGGGACCGGAAACAATTCAAACCTTCGAGACATTTTTTAAAGAAGTGTCCAAGATCAGTCATGCAACAGAATTGCAGAAATTATTGCAAATGCACTTTGAGAATTGGGATAATGGCTTAGCATTGAGTGGGTTAAAAGAAGATGAAGCGAAAACATGCATTATCAATGGAATTAGAATGATGGATTATGAACTTTTGAAAAGGAAAGCTTCAAAACCATTGATTTCATATGGATCCAACAATGAGAGCTTAGATGAGCTATTGAAGAATTGGGATGAGCAAGTTGATCAAGCTATAAATGCATTGGAGATCGATCTGAAGAATCCAGTTCAGGCCATCAAGTTTCAAGTGAGAGATTCAATTTTTTTTGATTCGGTGATATTGGAAGACAGCAACGAAGGTAAGGAGATGATCACCAATTGGGTCTTTGAAACTATGGAAGTCGATAAAGGTCCTTTGAAATTACTCTATAGAGGTTCAAGAGATGGCTTCTCAGCAGTGAACTTTCATCAAAACTGTGATAATAGAGGTCCTACAGTAGTACTCATAAAATCTAACTATGGGAAGATTTTCGGGGGATTTACTGATGCTAGTTGGAATGGCTATAAGGGTTACTCAGGCAACAAACATGCCTTTGTTTTCTCAGTTGATAGGAAAGCGAAATACCCCATCAAGTTTGAAGATGAACAACGAGCAATCTACTGTAACAGTAACTGGGGTCCAACGTTTGGATATGGACATCATGACATTTATATTCCTGATACATTCAACACTTCAGAAATCTGCGAATCTCGTTTTCCATCAAGCTATGCATGCTGTGAAAATGTTGAAAAGATAAATTACGGGAGTGATTTTTTGGCTGGCGCATTCAAGTTTTCTGTAGCTGAGATTGAAGTTTATTCTCTGGAGAATTAAGATTCCTCTATATTTATCTTGAGCGAAAACATTTGAGATTTGGGTCGTTGAATTCGTAATTTTCGTTTCTTGATGAAGCTGTTCTCAAAGATAATCAATACACTGATAATTACCACTTTAGGCTCTTAAAAAATAGATTCTTAGACGTTTTCGGGCAAATTAAATTAAGCAAAAATAAAATGAAACCTTTTGAACTCTACGAAAACAACGAAGACGACGCAAGTGAACCGACACGAAACAAAGCTGACCCCTTATCAGACTCACCAGAGTTCAGCAATCCCGATAAGCCAGCTCCTAATCAAGAAACCAACGATCAATTAAACCCTCTCGACAAAATCATCTCTCAAATCGGCATTGGGAAATACCATTACTTCATATACATCACAATGGGCATTTTCTTTATTTGCGACGGAGCCGAAATCATTGCAATCTCTTTTTTAAGCGTAATACTCGAAGAGCTTTGGGACCTCACTGATAATGATATCGGAACGATAGGAACAGCTATTTTCGGAGGATTTTTTATCGGTTCGCTTCTTTCAGGCCTCTTAGCAGAAAAATTGGGTCGAAGAAAGCTGTTTTTTATAGCTACTCTTCTCAATTTCATCCTTTGCTTAATTTCTGCTCTTGCTCCAAATTTTCAAGTCATGCTGATAAGTCGAGCACTTTATGGCATCGCTCAGGGCATTATCGCACCTCTAATCACGTCGATTCTTACTGAAATCACTCCGGTTCATATGAGAGGAAAAGTCATGGTCATTGCAAGCGGATGTTTTACGATAGGGGAAATGCTGGCTTGTTTGATCGTAGTTATTGCTTTAAACTTCGATATAGAGCACAATTGGCGAGTCCTGCTGCTGTGGTCTTCAGCACCCGCAGGATTATCGTTCTTAATCGCTTGTTTAGTCATGAAGGAGAGCCCTCGGTTCGCAATTTTCAAAGAGTTTGAATTCGGGCTTGATATTCTGAGCAAAATTAACCGTTTTAACAAAAAAGAAGACTTGGTTCTCGTTGCAGAAGAGAAACAAAAGCTCAAAGAATGGCTCGACCTGCAGAAGACTGCTGGCCCTAAAGTCGAAGGGTTTTGGGCGCTGCTTTCCCCTTTGAACAGATGGCTTTCAGTCAAATTGTGGTTTATGTGGTTTGTTCTCTCTTTCAGTTACTACGGAATCGTTTACGTCTTTCCCATGGCTCTTTCGGCAGAATCAGATGCTATTTCCTCTACGAAAGACGTCGGGAACGTCTTCGTTTCTGTCCTCGGAGAAATACCTTCCTATATTATTTGTTACCTATCGATCGAGCATTCAGGCTTTGGAAGGAAGAACTCGATGATCTTGAGTTATTTCGTCGCTGGGGTAGCTTGTGCGATTTCGTTTTGTGTGACAGGATGGCTTTTCACAACGATGATTTTCTTCGCGAAAATGGCCGCGAATGCTGCTTTTGTTTTTATTTACCCTTACACCTCCGAAGTGTACCATACTAAATACAGGACTACGGGGATAGGCGTATCTAGTGCAATGAGCAGAATCGGAGGCGCTATGATGCCTTGGCTGGCATTAGGAGCGTTTCAGATTACACCAAAGATGCCTTTCATGTTATTCGGAATTGCGTGTTTATTTGCTTCGATTGTGACTTGGAAGTTGCCTTATGACACTCAAGGACGTGCGCTCGATCAATTGCCTGTTGATACGAAGCTAGAGCAAAAAATACAAGAAAATGAGATACAAAAGCCAGAAATTGCGTAGAATCGCTATGTTTTATTTTTGCTGACCATATACCCCATGAGGGTGTTTCATTTAAATTTCACGTATACATATTACATTTAGCAGTAGATGGGCCAAGTTTAAAACCAAAGCAAATACGCTGATTTCAAAAATTTCTGTTCAAAATTCTCGATAGTTTTATAACAAAAACTAAATGATTTCCAAAAAGGAAAAGTTTTTTTTCCGGCTTAAACTTAGAATTATTGTCTAGAAAGAAGGCCGATTGTGTAGTATAACAAATTTGAAAAGTAATTACTAGCAGTGTGAATTAAATTATTTACAATAAAATGAAGGTTGTTTTTTATTTGGACAACTGAGTACCTCCCAAATGGACAGTAGCAACCATCATTTCTGATTGAAAACATATATCTGAAATTGAGATCTATTCCAATCAATATATCTAACATAAACCACAATATATCTCCTCAAATCAAGGTAAGAACGCCTCATTATAAGATTTTCCTTTTGTTTTGCCTTTAAGGACCCTTTTACTTGGAAATTATTTTTTCCTTAGGAATGTTTGGCTTTTTTTTCTCAATACGAAACACGATAATACGAATTTAAAATTAAAGTAAAATTTTGCAAAGTCATCACCTTCATTCATGCAGACACTCGAGCTAATCGAAAACAAAGAGCTTGACTCCTTGCGGAATAACAAAGAGGATTCTGCCAAATTCTCAGATTCCACAGATCTCCCAAAAAACGAGAATAAGTCACTCAACCAGCCAACCGCCGAAGAATCAAGTCCATTCGATCTTCTTGTTTCTCGCATTGGACTAGGAAAATATCACTACTTGATGTATATTTCGCTTGGTGTCTATTTTCTTTGCGACGGAGCAGAAGTCATCGCCATTTCATTTCTTAATGTCGTCCTTAAGGACGTTTGGAACCTTTCTGACAGCCAAGTCGGTTCGATTGGTACCGCAATCTTCGGAGGGTACTTCTTAGGCTCATTAGTGTCAGGTTTCTTCACAGAAAAATATGGCCGAAGACGCATATATCTGCTTTCCACTCTTTTCACTTTCATTGTCGCGATCTGGTCCGCTTTGGCACCAACATTTACAATAATGCTCATCGCAAGAGGAATTTTCGGTTTCTGTCAAGGAGTCCAAACGCCTTTGGCACTAACTATCACGGCTGAGATCACTCCTAACAAAGTGAGAGGCAAGGTAATGGTGATAATTTCGGCAATTTTCACAGTTGGTGAGCTGATTGCCTGTGGAATTGTGCTGGTTACGCTAACCGCGCCCAGTGAAGGAAACTGGCGAGGTCTGTTAATCTGGGTCTCAGTTCCTGCGGGAATCGCGTTCTTGATTGCTCTATGTTTCATGCTTGAAAGTCCGCGGTACGCGATCTTCAAAGACCTGAACCAAGGGCTCCGAGTGCTAAATCAAATGAATAAAATGAATAAAAAGCAAAATCTAGACATCACTTCAGACGAGAAGCGAAAGCTGCAGGAATGGAGCATCATGCAACGGAGCGCTGTGTCAAAATCGGTCGGTATTGGAGCGCTTCTCAACCGTATGAATCGCTCGATTTCGGTGAAACTATGGATAATGTGGTTTGTCCTTTCTTTCGTGTACTACGGTATTATTTATGTATTTCCTATGGTGCTCCAAGCTGAGTCCACCAACTCAACCGTAACTGAAGAGGTTGGAAAAGTCTTCGTGTCGGTGTTAGGAGAGATCCCATCATATGTTATCAGTTATATTATCATTGAACGAGCAAGATTCGGCCGGAAAAACTCGTTGACCTTGAGCTACTTTTTCGCAGGAGTCGCCTGTGCGTTTTCTTTCATCTGCACAGGAGGACTATTCGCTGGACTGATTTTCATAGCCAAGATGGCTGCTAACACAGCGTTTACGATGATCCTGCCTTTTACTTCTGAAGTTTATCACACGAAATACAGAACCACTGGCGCAGGCATGGCAAGTGCGATGAGCCGAATCGGCGGAGTGATCATGCCGTGGCTAACGCTGCAATGCTTCAATTTCAGCCCCAAAACGCCGTTTTTGGCCTATGGATTGGCATGTTTCATCGCAAGTTTATCAGCTTACTTACTGCCCTATGATACCTGTGGTCGTGAGTTAGACAAACTCACTGTAGAGACAGAACCCGCTCCAAAGGATCAGCAGACGCTGCCACCAGAGTTTCAAAATGTCCAATATGCCTAATAATCCATAACATTCAGTTGTGAAAATCCGTTCAATTTCAATGGCAAATGCTTAAATCCTTCTTAAAAACTAGATAGGTTATATTTCATTGCAGTTGTTTCGATGCGGGCTTAATACAAATGTTAGAAAAACTCCTCGAGTCCTTAGCAAATCAGAAGGTCTCTGATTTTATGCAAACGATTAAAACAAATTAAAACAGCATTATCTTCCTTAGCTTGTAGACTGGTTCTTCCAGTACTGAACCATCGGATCAAAGAAACTTTTATATAATAAATAGCTATGACTGAGCTCATAAGCGATAATAGACAACGACGCTATGATAAATCCGATGAGATGGAAAGTCAGCTGCGTGCCAAAATAACTCTGGTCCATAACCGAATTATCCAGCTGGTAAGGGATCAGCATTAATAGATACCCTACGGCGTTAACGCAGTGGAACGTGATCATATAGCCAATATAACTCGTCGATGCCTTGTAATCCTCTTGCTGGTCAAACCCGGCTCCCATCTCTCTAATCTCCTTTAGATGGTTATCAAGCTCTTCCAAATATATTCTTTTCACATCTTCAGCTATCTCAGAAGCCTGTAATCGCTGCTGTAGGCTATTCTTATCAGTAGGAGCCGACATTTTTTCTTCCTCCTCCTCATCATCTATACCTTCTTTCTTAGCAATGGACTTCTGGCCCAGTTCAAGCGTTATCCCTTCGGCATTCACCGTTTCGTCTAAATTGCTAAGCGGACGCTTGCTCTCATACCATTTGCTTTTCGATCTCGGCTTCTGTTTTGACTCGAATGTCAAATAGCGGTCTGTCAGCAGCAAAACTAAGGTGATCGAATAGATGAACCAATACGAGAGTGTCGCATGCGAGTAGAACTTATAGTACATCTTCAGATCCTTAAACTCCTCAGTGAAGAGGTTAAACCCGAGCGCAGTTCCTCCAGTCACGAGGAAAATACTCGCCCAGAATAGCGCCCAGTTCCTATTCTTCTTATAAAAGCTTTTCCCTTCAATACGGAAAGTATGAATGTTAGCAAGGCAAGAAACTGCGAACATTTGCACGGTAAGCGTCGTTAGCTCAGCGATAAACCAAAAAATTGCGGCCACTTTAAGCACGTAGTTATCTGAATTGTATAGGCACAAGCCATCCTCCATGGAAATGCAGTCCGGTTTCGATAGGGAGCCGAGGTTCTTGCAGCCGGGTTCATTGGAAGGAATTGTATAATAATTGTAAGGGTAAAGCTGCGAGGCGTAAAATTGAAGGCCTTTGAAGAACCATAGCGAGATAACTGCGTTCACGATCTCGATGATGGAAGAGAGGCGCAGCACCCAGGTGAAGTCGTCTATTTCTTTCTTGAAGAGTTTAGTTACTTTCTGTTTTAGAGTCTCGACTTTCATTTTGATACGAAGCGGGTATACGTACACTTCGTTGAAGAGGGCGATGAAAAAACGAATCCAAGTGTAAAATACGCAATAAGGGAGTAAAGAAACGCAAAAGGGTCGAAGAAGGGATTTGGAGACATCGCAGCACATGTGGAGGTCGGAGTATCGCAGGAGGCTGTCGTTGAAAAGAAAAGATATTGGGTTTAGAGTGAACCAAAAGCAATCGTCTTGAGTAAAACTGTTTGCGCCGTTATATTTGGACCAATCGGTTGTTCCGAAATAGGATAGCGTGCATACGCCTCTGTCTGATAATGGGTTTAACAAAGTTTGACAGGCTTCGCCAATACAAGAAGCGACTGTTTCGAGAGAGGAAGAATTCATCAAATTTAATTTATCTCCTTATCTTTGATGAATTTCAAAAGCTGTTAAGTTTGATAAAAAAGCCTTTTGTTATGTTGTTTAGGGCAGAAGATTTTTCGATTCGAGAGAATTTCGAAATGGATGAGGACAACGAAATTTGAACAAACCTTTTCTTACAACTGCAACAACATACTTTGCAATGCAAGACACTTGCATTTTGTTAAAAAAAAAAACAAACTAATGAGAAATGTATGGCACTAAAAAGAATTCAAAATCTTTCAAAATACTAATCATTTTTCGAGGATTCATTTCTCCAGGAATTATTTTGCTATAGAATACAACGATGAGCCAAGGTAATCTTTTATTTTACGTATTTGGAGACGGTGAAGATTTATGGCTATTTTTTAGAAAAATTGTAGCCCCCTTGAGAGGTGTTCAGCAAATTTCATAAATTAACCTAAATTGTAGAGTGACTATATTTCCTGATCACATCTGTCACCATTAAGAAATTTGAGCTCAATAATATCTCTCTATTCACATCACTGGCTCATGGAGGAGTAAAAGGAGGGCTAAGCTCTTGGAGAAGATTCTCTTTTGAAATAAAAAAATAAACGTATCACAATTGTGTCATAGATACTCCAGGCTTGACAAAAGAGTTCATTAAATTGGCCGAATGCTGGTGGAGGTTGATGTAGCATCAGACCTTTTGTATGGTCTCAACTTAAAGATAATGAAGCTATCTATCTTGATTAGAACTCAAAAATCTCGTCAAGAAAGGAATTTTCAAATCAATTTGCTTTGAGGCTTGAACTTTCAAAAGAAATGAAATTACCTATTTGACAAGTCATAAATTGTTGATATCAACTTTTTTGTAACCTAATTTATCTATGATAAATATCTTAAATCTTGAATATTTTAACGCAATACCTTCAGAAAAGCTGTAATGAACGTTTCCTACGAGGAATACCTTCCACCAAAAGTGTTCTCTTCATATTCAGAAATCGAACTGGTCACCACAACCACTTCTTACTACCTTTTCGAAGGAAAATCTCGATCAGACAACAAATTCTACAATATCAGAGCTCTTCACTACAACTCCAAACTTGCTCAAGAAGACCCTCAAGCAGCTATTACCTTATTCATCCAAGAACTGTTATTCCTAAGCAAAGCTCACCCTGACGCTGTTATCATCGAAGATTTTCAAATTACAGGGAAAAAAGTGGCCTGTGTCACAAAAAGCTGCCACTCTCTCGATACCCTCAAAAAGGAACCAGCGATTGATATTGAAAAACTCATCAAAGATGTGCTCTCTGAGACAGAATTTCTCCTCTCGAAGCTTGGAACTCCGCCTCCTCGAGTCAGTCTCAATAAACAAAGAATTTTCAAAATAGCAGGAGAAGAAGTTTTCTTCGTCGGAGACTGGGGATTTAATTATGAGAATGGTACACTTAAGAAGGATAGTTTCGGATTGGAAGCTGTTCATGAGCTGGGATGGACGGCTCTTGAGGTAACTGGCATCGAATCAGCCACGTTACAGAAGTTGAAGAGCATCGATGACATTGATATTCACAATAATGCGATTGATGGGATGATTATGAAACTCGATCTTCCACAGCACGTCAAACAGACTCTGAGACGCATGCTTGATAAAGTGCCAGATGCTCGACCAAAATTAGGTGATCCAGTCTTCATCGAGCAAGAAGAAAGCAAGCTCTCCTCTGAGCAATTGAAACAATCAGCTGCAGGTGGTATGAAAAGCGCAGCAAGTAAGTTTTATTTATCCAGGCGTTCGAGCGTATTTATTATGAAATATTTGTTATTAGAACTCACTCCGTTAAACGGAAAAATAGCATATTGCTCCCAGATAAACAACAAGATACATATCACGAACCCTCACGAAGAAATGAGTTCAGTGAAGCTGTTAAGTGGTCCACAGCTTCGACATGGGAATGAATGTAACAAAAATGTTAAGTGAACATTTAACACTTTCCGAAAATACCAACATAGGGTATTGGAATTTAGTCAAGGAAACGAAAAATCCAAACTTACTGATTTCTTCGAATAACTGCTATTATCAAAGCGCGTCTTTCCAGGTTTTAGACGTTTCTAAATCAAATGAAAAGGTGTTCGATTTTGGAGAGGTTCAAGGAGGTACATGAAAAGTGTAGCTCTCAGAATAACAGCAAATTTTGGAATTTTATGGTTTTAGGTGTTGGTTATGGAAGTATCGCATATAACGCCAAAAAAGACATTGCAGCGTTACTTCCGATTCGCAATCAAGTTGGTTATCATGTTTTCGACTTCAATAATATGGAAGTTGTCAGAAAAGCCCAATGGCAAGCAAAGCATACACGTGATTGAATTTTTTAATTCAAAATCCAACTGAATTGCGTATTTTAGATATTATTGAACACATCGATCTCGATTTATCGGGCTCGAAAATTGGAGCAATCGATCGTGAGGGGAACCTTGTTATTTCAGATGCTAATACTGATGCTGCTTTGACAACCCGTGAATTCCCGGCTCAAGCGTCTTGGGGATGCAATCGCTGTTTATGGATCCCAATAGCCGAGCAGCCAATTCTTTTTGTGAAATTTGGAGGGGGCAAATTGAATCTATTGAATACTGAGAAGAATACCCTCGTGCTTAAATCAGGAGTTCAATTAGAGAAAGATGGTAAATTGTTTAATGAGCCCCTGTGTGAGAGCAAGTTTGTTAATTACATATAGCTGCTCATTGGATTGATTGCTCACAGGATGGAAACATGCTTGTTGCAGCAGGATGTGATAGAAATATCAAATTTTTTGATGTAAGGGAAGGCCAAATCGTCCAATGTTCAGGAAATATTCACAATGGTAACATTGTCTTCATGATAAAATAAGATACTAATCAACGACTATTCGAATCTCTAAGATGTGATTTGGAGCGTAAGATGGAGTCCTAATGGAGATTTTTTGGCGACTACAGGTGGCGATGGAAAGGTGAAGTTGTTTGATGTCAAATCAAGGCAAGTGGTAAACACTTTCAGCACTAGCGACGGCAGTAAACAAGAGATGTTAATGGACCTGTCTGATTATTTTGTTGCTAATTATAGAGGGAGCCATGTCGGTTTGTTTCTTCTAAAAGATGAAGAACCCGAGTTGTATTAGAGCAATTCAGATACTCCACACACACAGAACTTTGAAATCAAAATTAAAATGAGTTGACTTTTTGCATAATAAAAGTTCTATGAAATGAAGCGGTTATAACAGAATTAAGGAGGTTCAGGTGCAAAATCATGTAATCCACCCGATCTTCAGTAAACAGACATTAGACCGGGAAAATCATTTAAAAACTCAATTTCCTAATAATTACAGAATTTTTACATGACTTAATGCTAAACTCTAAGACGAGATTGTTATATATCAGACCAGCTCAAGAAAATTTTTCCGGTCAATTTTTCAAAAACTGAAATTTTCGGAATGTTCGGGCGAAACGCCGCGGCTCAAAAGCCTTGGTCCTCAGTTTATAAGACCTTTTTATTTTCACGGGCATCAAGGATGTAATTTTGTCTTTACCGAAAACATACTGAATTATACTTATCTAAATCACGTGAAATTTGCTATTGAGAATTTTACGTCTGCAATTTTAAACACAGCTTTCTTAAAGCATTAGCAATAATCAATAATAATAAACTAGTCTCACTCCTTTCTCAATGAACCCTTTTATCTATTTAACTCTTTTTCTCTCAAATCCATAATAAAAATTCACTTTTTATTTCAAGATATTGTAGATTGCTTAGTACTCTCATGTAAAATAAGAAAATTAAAACAAACTTGAGCTTTTAATTATCTTAGTGTAACATGTCGGTTCAAGATACTAACTACTATTTTCAATTCTTCCCTCCGATTTCTGGGTACACAGTATGTCCCATTCTCTCAGCACTTTCCAACGTCCTCGTAATTTTCTCCTGCGTCTACTTCAAGACATACACAAGCTCGTTAGGAAAGATGATTCTGTGGATTAACATCTGGGATTTTTGCTATACCTTCATGAAAGCCTTCGGAACCATCTACCAACCACGCGATGACCTGGCCTGCCAGGTGTTCCAAGGAATCGCCCAAGTTGGTCTCTTATCATCGGTTATTTGGGGTTCCTTTTTCGCACATGCCTTACTGAAGGTCATTGAAAATAAAAATGAGAAGTCTCTCAAGAGATTCATGAAATACTACGTGTCTTCCTCATTAATAGTGTCCTTTGGACTCAGTGGCGTATTAATCTTCACAGGCTCCTTCAAGTATGAGAAAGATCTAGGGGAATGTATCCACTGGATTTACTATGATAAGCCGGACTACTCAACATTATTTTATCTCTTCATTCCGATTCTGGTTTGTTGCGCACTCAGCATCGTGTGGTTTGTGAAAGCAGCAAATCGGTTCGAGAATACTCTTGGAGAGGGAAAACGAAGCAAATATTTTATAACACTCATGGTCTATCCAGCGATCGTATTATTCTGTTGGACACCGATGCTGGTGGTGTTTATTTTCGTATTTGCTGGGAATTCCCAAAGTCATTCACTGGTGCCAATGGTGCAGGCATTAAATCAGCTGCAGGGGTTTTTTGATGCAATGGTATATGGAAAAGGTTCTTATACACTGTTTGTACAATGTTTCAGATCGCTGTGTGGGAAACCAAATAATTCAAATCCAGCGAATTTAATTGAGTACGATGATGACGAAGTGGAGGGAGCCGAGACCGAGGATAAAATTTACAGCTCGAACCGAACTCAGAAAGAAATTGAACAGTCTCCAGCATCATATTCTCTCCGAGAATATTAAACTCTCGAGGTTGAATTAGCAACTCGCCTAAAGAATATACCTTTTGTTTTGAGGCTAAATGGCAAAGTATATTTCAATGAAGAGCGTTAGAGAATATATAAAATAATTTAATCTTCATACTTTCTTGGTACACAGAAGAATTAATTTGGTTTTTCATTGAATTTGTATCTTCGATGAGATTTCATTAAGTATTTGCAAAATTTACTTTTCTCTCTCCTTGCATGAATTATTTCTAAATCAGTAGCGGGTTAAGAGGTTTCTCCAAAGAGCGGTTGATAGCAATTTTAATTCAAAGGACGAAGAATTTTTTTTTTTGATAGGGATAGCTTGGCTTTCAAAAATAATTTCCCGGGAAGTTAAGATGGCTGTTTTATTTCTTTTTCGCTTTTTCGTTTAAATAGTCTGCGGTTAGATGGCATTCTCTCCGACTTTAGAAGCTTCGAAACATATTCACTAATGCTTTACTTATTGAAACATTACAATGGTATCGATTGGAGTCCAAATCTCATGATAGCCTAACTCAGCTGAATATGAGGCCAAGCAACTAACGCATTCTTTTTAGTTATAATATTAACCAACTTTCGCTCAAGGCGCCTTGATATCTTTCATTAGACCTCTGAAAAAGTAATTTGGCCGTGTAATTTCCATTTCGATTTCAATAAAGTCTTGAAATAGGCCAATAATTTACTATTTTTTTCTCCTCGGAGTCATATTTCCTTCATTCACTACTAGTCTCATCGCTATTTTTCACATTGGTGACGGCCCTAACCTCATTAGGTCCTTCAGCTATCAGAACAGAATTTCGATGTGTTTTGAGAAAAGTAATAAGATTTGAATCGAACCCGATTCTAAAACTGTTTGTAAATGTTAAGATTTATTATATACCCTGACATAGTCGCAATATTGATATTTGAATTCAAAGTCAGGAGCGATTTATCATTATTTATTAAAGCTTTTCAAATTTAAGAACAGCTTTCTAAAATGACCCAACCCAGCATTTTTGAGGAAACCCTAAAGAAACTTCAAGCACCAGACGAAGAAAAACCCAAGCCCAAAGAAGAGAAAAAGTAACTTTGCACATTTCCGATTATATTCAAATATCATTATTATAGGGATAGCTTCGAAGACGAATTCGGTATCGACACCAAACCCAAGAAACCTGATGATGACAAGCCCGTCTCCCGCATAGGAAGCCGAACCTTAGGCGGCTCGAAGTTTGCGAAAGAAACCAAGAAACCATTGGTATTGGATACCGGAGTTTCGGAGCGAGTGGACCTGGAAGACATGTTTATAGATTTAAAGCGAGTTGCCCGTGAAAAGCGCGAAACCTTTTACGCAAAATGCGAAGAGCAGGAGCTAAAACGACTAAAACTCGAACGAAGAGTCAATATGATTCAAAAACCATCCTTTGCAACCTCTACCACCACCAACAAGGACTCATCCCCTACTACATTGGAAAAGACAGGATGTTTTCTCCTCGAAGATTTTGTGGAAGTGCTCAAAGAATGTGGTTTTCGAAATACCGATACTCAGAAGATCAGATCATTAGCAGTGGCGATAAACTGTTTATCTGTCAGGAAAGTCTCCAAAGACTCGATCACGACGAAGGACGTGATAAATTATATGAAGGCGATTCGGCAGACGGTTCGACTAAAGCGAGATTTGAAATTAAATGAGAATACTTTCCAAGCCTACCGCCCAACAAGGAAATTCACCACTGAATCTGAATCAGGCCAATTTATTGCAGATACGTACAAAATTTTGAAGAAACGCACTGCTGAGAAAAAGGCGAAAAAGATCAAAAAGCTCGAGAAGAAGTATGACCAGGTTAATATCGAGGAATTGATGAAAGACCCGCAGAAAGTGCTCAATATCTTGAAGGAAAAAGCGAAAAACGCGCCAAAGCCTCTGGGTGAAGTCTTCAAAATGTTCGATATCAACGGTGACGGAAAAATCACCTTTGAAGAGTTCAAGGAAGCGATGCTGCAAACAGGAATTGACTTCAAAGACGAGGTCTTGAAGGAGGTGTTTAGAAGATTTGATAGAGATGACTCAGGGGAAATTACCTCGCAGGAGTTCATGGGAACTATCCTAGGAGAGGAGAATTTAGGCTTGTTCGAGTTTCTCGAGAAAGCTCAGGGAAATTTAGAGAAAATCAAGCAGCTTCTCAGCGGAAAGTTCCGTACGTATGAAGCGATGGTCCAGAAGATGGGACTGAGACAGGAAAATCGCGTTTATGAATCAGAATTCAAGCTTTTTATACTTACGCTTACACCAGAGTACAACCGACTGGAATTGGGAGATGTTTTCAGAGTGTTGGATAAAGGAATGAAGGGGTATCTTGACGAGAAGGAGATGAAAGAGCTCTGGAGACCGCCGGTTATCAAGCCAGAGGAAAAGACAAATGAAGAGGAAGAGAAAAAGCAGAAGTTAAGAGAGGATTTTAAGAAGAGAGCTGAGGACAAGGAATTCGAAGAAACCATGAGAAAGCAGATCAGAGAAGAGGAAGAGAAAAAGCAAGAACAGACCATTGAGACTCGTAAGAAATTTGCATGATAATATTCTAAGTGATCGGTAAATTATAGGCAAGCAGGCACTTCATGCGTTAACTGGAATGAATGCAGTTCAATCGATCCCAGTCAATGAGCGGATGTTCGAAAGGGCGGATACATTCGAAAGATTCCTTGTGAATTTTAATAAAAACACTCAATCGATATTGCGAACTGAAGGCGTGCATCTGAGGACGCTATTCAATAGATACTCCAAAGCGTCGTTCGGATTTCTTAACATTGAGGAGTTCCATGCGATGTTTAAATACATTCTGAATTCGGAGTTCGACATCGCGGTTTCGAAGGCCTTTTTCAACATTTTTATCACCGGATTTCCGAAAAAGTAAAGAAATATGCTGAAAATTTGCGAATTTACCTCGCATTAACATAGGATGCCTTTCAAGACGTTAACGCAGATAATCTCTGTTGGACAAAAAGTAAATTCGATTTTCATCAAACTGAAATTGAAGTTTAAAGGTGGGAAATACTTCAAGTTGATTGAAAGCTGATTTTTCTAATTCCTTTCCATGATAGATCTCGAAAAATGCAGAGAGTTATTTTTAGAAGAATTCCAGCGATTAGATAGCAAAGCAGGAACTGGAGAACTCTCTCTGAATGAGATAAAAGAGGTGTTTGCTTTGAATGGCGTGCCGCTTGAAGATCGCGATTTCGACATTTTAAAAGAAGAAAATATCGTCGTTACGAAAAAGAACCAACAATTCATGCCTTATCAAAGGTTCATGCAGATTGTGTTGGCAGATTCAAACCGCATTGAGCTCACTATTCAGCAAAATGCTGCGATGAAGATCGTGGCTTTCTTCAGAAGTATTAAGAAGAAAAAAGAGCAAAAACTTCGCCAAGGGCTCGCTTTGCCTACATCTGGAGGGCGAGCATCAGTGAAGAGCAAACCGACGACGAGAAGAACGGTTAGCGGTACTCGAAGAACGAAGCGCTCGCAACCTGAAAAACAAGTGGAATTTAAAGAAGAGGAGGATAAGAAGACCACGAAATACAAAGAAGTTTGGGAATTTGAGATCCAGCGAAGGAAGCCATCGACTGAAAAAACCCCAACTCAGCAACAGCAACAACAGCAAAAACCAGGAGTGAAAGGCCGAGCTGCAGTTCAACGAGCTCCTTCTAAATCCCCTCGAAGAGGAGGCAGAAACTCCAAAACTCAGCTTACTCTTGAAGAAAAACTGAACCAAGCACTCGGTGAGCTTCCTAAGGATCAAAAAGCAAAAGAGCGCCTCGATAAAGTTACGGCTTTTTGCAAAGGAATCGTTGAAGGCCTCTTTGATAAAGTCATTGCTTACGGAGAATCTATTGTGCTATCCAAAGAAATCCAAAATAAATATCAGGCCCGTCCTGTCGTGAAAGACGTGTTCATTACCCTCCAAGAACTCGAGCTCGAAATCCTGGATCTTTTACCCAGAAGTCTCAATTTTTCGACCCAAACTGGTCGGTTGGGCTACATGGACAAAGAAGGCCGCTTTTCTCAATATGACATCGCGAATAAGCAGGCATTGAGGCCTATAAGTATTAGTTCTAAGGTTCCGTTGAAGAAGAGCAAGGTCATTGACTTTATTTTTGACGATAAATCTGGCAGAATGTATACTCTGACGGACTCTTGGATGTTGGAGGTCTGGGAACTGCATCAAGAGCTCTCCGTGCCAGTGAGTAGAGTAAAAATCGTTGCTGATGAAGAAGGTCGCCATGCATTCGCCGGCGCGTATCTGAAAAGATACATGGATGTTTTCCCGACGTTCATCACGCTGTCGAAGTCAACTCACCAGCTTCTTGTCATCAATTGCACTTCCGTCAATAACTCGATCGTGCTGGTCGATCCCGTGTCGCTTTCAGTGTTGTCGCAGTCGTTCCTTAAGTACGAGGACTACAAGGTCACACAAAATCTCTCGAAGACAATTCATGCGCTGAAACCTCATATTGAGAACATGCAGAAGAAAATGATCAGCTTTGAGAAATTATTCGATAGATGTTTGGTCCAGAAGCAGAAAACTTTCTTCATTGGAGAGCAAGACTTCATTAAGACCCTTACAAAGTCCTTCGAGTTGAGAGATGTAACGACTGAAGACTGTAAAATAATTAATACTTTCGACGTTTGCTGATTAACTCTACTTTTATTAGTAAAGCAATTATTTGCGTTCCTTGATCAGAACTCGGACGGTGAGATTAACCTCGAAGAACTCTGCTTCTTGGTTGATTTGGTGCGGATATCAGCTGCAAATAAGATCAAGAGAAAGGATGACCATATGATCCCGATGTCGATGCAGGGCTTGGATGAAATGACTATTAAGGTAGCATATTTTTTCGCGATGATCTGGATAATGTAACAACTCACTCATCTATATTAGACATTGCAAAAGGTCAATGTGTTCCTGAAGAGATCGCGGCTCAATCTCCGAGACGCTTTCAAAATATTCGACACAGCCAACACAGGCAAGGTCACAAATAGGAAGTTTATTGAGATTTTGGACCAAATCCTTGAGGATATAACCCGTGAGGAAAAGTAATGACTATTTTTTTTATCAATGCAGAGATAGCTGATAATATTACTAATTATAGGGAAGCCCTTGTAAAAGCCGTGGACCGAGACAACAGCGGAACAGTCGAATTTGAAGAATTCATCGACCTCTTCAAGGACGTAGAGCAGTTTAATGTGATCCAAGAGATGAACTCCGGCAGAAACCCAAGAACGGATATTTTCTTCCTCATCGAGCGCGCTTACCAAGCCGGAATTGACGTTGAAACTATTTTCACAGAATACGATAAACTGCGCCAAGGATGCGTCACAGTGCTCGAGTTCAGAGAGATACTCAAAAAAATGCCTTTCGGAATGCTTGATAGCGACGTCGATTACATCCTCCAGCAAGAAGTAGGCTATATGGACAATGGAAGGATCGACTACATGAAGATTATAAACAATTCTCTCTTTACAAAGGCGAAATTTATAGCTCAACTTAAAGACCCAAAAATCGAAAAGAAGCAAATTCATAAACTCCTCGAGAAGATTAACGCTGATGACTACCTCTTCGAGTCGCAGAAGATTATTATTGAGACGATAATCTACCTCGACGACTTCGATATCATCATTTACACCACGTCAGTTCCAAAGACTTCAACGATATTCATCGCAAGTGCGCGAAGAGAAGCTGACCAAAAATCAGCGCCAAAGGAAGGCGAAACTGCCAAAAAGGACTCAAGGCAAGTTTTCAGGAATAAACTGCTCGCGAGACTAGAAAGCCATAAAAGCTCGAACCCACCGACGATCTTCTACGTCCAAGAGTCCGGCTGCCTCGTTTCTGCTGATAAGCTCGACAGAAAGTCTGAGCCAACGAAAAGAAATATACTAAGTAACAAAATTTTAAATGAGAAATATGGCTAAATAGTTATGCTTTTATAGGCGACCCGGGCACAAATAAAGAGTCTTTCAACATGTATTATACGAATATTGAGACCTCAAAGCAGTACTCAGTTGATATTATCGTTTGGAATCTGCAACGAGATCTTATGGCTCTATCTGAGACACCCGCACCTTGGAAAAGTAATTAAAATTCTTTGTAAAGAGAGTTCAAATTACAATTACTAGTTTTGCCGTCAAGAATCATAAGCAACGCTCACTACGACAGCGTCCTGGATATCGCCTACATGCCGGATAACCAGCTCATCGCGACCTGTAGTTTGGATAAAACTATCAAAATATGGGATCCTGTTGCTCGTCCGCATCATTTGAACCACCCTAAGCCTTTCACACACGTCCAAACGAAACCCGGCGTCTATGCAGTCCCTAATGAAGAGCACAGTCAAACAAACGTGCCTTTCACTGAAGTTAAGAGAATCTACACTGGAGACCAGATTTGCGTGAAACTCTGTGCTTTCGCCATGAAGATCCCGATCCCTAACCTGGGCGGAGAGACCGGAATCACCGGCAGAATCGCTGATTACGAGCTGCTCCTAACCATGAATCTATCCAAAGCTCAACTCATGGAAAAAACCATGAAGAGTCCAGGTTTTATCCGAGGGTACTCTTGCGAGAGAATGCATCTCGAAATCCCTTCGAACCGAGTAGATGATGTGATTCCAAAGCGATATTATAAAGAGCTGGAGAACCTCGCTACCGAAAAGAGGAAAAAAGCCCTGTTTTATCTCCAGACACAGCTTCCTATGGCCCTTGAATCTTTGAAAGTCAAAGGTAACAAAAGATTTTAACAATCTCCTTTAACTTATGAAAATTTTAAACTTTCTTAGTCGTGATTCAAAACGCAAATATGAAAAAGATCAGCAGCATGTTCAAAAAGCTCTCTCTGATGAAATTCGACACGGATTTCGACGCTAGAGAATTCGACAATTACTGCCGAGAGCTATTCAAGACGTTCGTGCATCTTCCATTCAGATCAGGTTTCGAAAGTTTCCTCGCAGAGGCGGGATTGAAAGACAAACTTTCGATTTCCGAGTTGTTCTTCTACCTGAAACGAATGCGGCAAATCCATCCTTTGAGCATCACTAAAGAAGAGTTCCAGGTCGCCATGCTTGACATCGGGAAACGCGCGAAGGAGAACCTCTTTGGCGAAACTTCAAAAACCAAGAATAATCTCGTGAAAAGGATATCAGATAGCATTAAGGCCGGACAGCTCGATTTCCGAGAGGAGTTATTCCATGGTGATGAAAGACGCTATGTGACCTCTGATATCATCAAACATTTCCTTGAGACGAAAAAGTTGTACACGAATGATAAAGACGCTGAGGAGTTGTATAGCCAACTGGACCCTTACTACACTAACAAGATCAATCTCCAAGCAGTGGAGGAGATATTCGGAAGCGATATTATCGACTATAAGTTGAATGTATATAACCGTCCAAATGTGCTTATCAAGAATATGGTGTCTTCGCTGAACGCTAAACAGAAAATGGCGCTTCTCTTCGCTATGCATCAGGTAATTGAAAAAGAGAGGTGATATGGCATCTAATTTGACTATTTCTATGTAAAATAGTGTAATGCAGCTGGTGATGGTTACCTCAGCAAAGATGAGTGTTTGAAAGCGTTCCAGCAAGCCGAAATCGAGCACAAAAGAGATGAAGTCTCCGAGCTCTTCGAGTTGATTGCTGAGCAATATTCAGAGTCAGATGTAAGACTTCCCTTTCTATGACATTGAGGCTAGCCGTGATTTATTACGAATATATAGACCAAACGATACATTTCGCTCAATTTCTTCTCAAAGAGGATCTTCTCGATCGCAGAGAACTTCGAAATCATGCAGATGGAGTACATCTTGGGCAAATTGAAGGCAGGGCTCATCTTCAAGCAGCTGCACCCGCAAATCATCTTCTTGGAATACAATGCTGATACAAAAACCTACAGCAAAGCAGTTATGCAAGGCGTCAGCAAGCAAGGTTTCGTTACAAGAGTCGTTGACCTCGCAATTGCTGGTTTACAAGAAAGCGAAGTAAAACAGCTTGCGGACTTCTTGGCGGTGGTCCACCCATCTACCAATCAGCCCTATATATCCGCTCATCTCCTCAGCCATTATTTCCGAAAGCTGGAAATCAAATATCAGTTCCAGTCGGTCTCGGACATCCAGCGCTTATATGACGTGGTGAGCAGTTTGATCGCTCGAGAGGACGAAATGAGAAGAATCTACAACTCAATTAGCAAGAAATCATTCGGAATACCAACTCTGCGCTGGCTGCTCGGCGAGATGAAAGTAGATGGCGATATGATCGACGAGCTGTTGGTTAGGTTCCTTGAAGGAGATGAAGTGCGATTTGATGTTTTTGTCAATAAAATGCGAAAGCATAAAGAAGCCTACACGATTCTTGACGACAAAGACTATTTGAGCGTGAGGAGCTTTACGTCCAGCCAGTATCTCGAAGGCGATTTGAAAAGCGCGCTGTCTCCAAGGAGCCCACTGTCTCTCTCCCCTACGAAAATCGACACTCCTACAAAACTATCTCCCACCAAAAAAGAGGGCATGTTCAATGTATCTGAGCTGCTGAAGGTGAAAAGAGCAGATAGTCCTGAAGTCAAACTCGATGAGCACGTAGAACGCTTGGTAATTTTATTTGAAAGCAATAAGAAAGCTAATGTTGTTTTAATCGTTAGGTCCAATTTCTCCGATTACAAGGAACTTCCAAACTGGAAGAGCTGCTTCAAGTTTGCATCTCATTTGATTTCAAAAAGATGGGAAAAATTAGAGTCGCGGTTTTCGTTAATATCCTCAAATACAACGTCCCTGATCTCCAAGAAGAAGTCCTAATTGTAAAGAACTCTTTTAGTTGAACATTCTCTTATCCCCACTCCTAATTAGCATTTCCAAATCCAATGGGAGCGCAAGAAAAGAGACACACAGATCGAGTATCATACGTTCTTCGATGATCACCTGTTGCAGAAAACCAAGACATCACAGCCAGAAAGCGAACAGAATATTAATATGATTCTTCTCAAGGCAGGAAAAGCCATGAAATCGTCTGAGATTAACGTTACTGCGGCGCTGAGTTACCTGGACCAAAGAGCCACAGGCCGTCTCTCGGTTGATAACCTCCACAAACTGTTTACTTGGATCAAATGCGATCTCGACGAAAAAGAAAAAGATACTTTGCTAGCTTTCCTTAAGCCAGACATGTCAAAAACTATCGATTACCTCCAGTTTACCGCTTTAATGGACATTGCTTCATATGATACTGTAAAGCATAAGAAAATTTACTTATTAACTGATTCTATTTTGTGTAGTCGGCGACTTATGATTTTTCAACCTGGGAAATCGCTTCAGGACACATCTCTAAAGAATTACTCCAAAAGACCTGCAGCTTGAGCAACTATCTCAAGTTCTTTGTTGAGAAAATGATGCAGGAGCTCCAAGAGAAGAAGGAAGTAGAGACGCCTTACTCTCTTCCACTTATCTCTGCAGTGAACTTCCACAGGATACTCTTAGATCTTAAACACGAGTTCTCCTCGCAAGAAGCGAAGGATATCATGCTCTTTTCTGTGATTGGTAGCTCCCCAGCCCCTCAGGAAGCCAAAAAACGCCTTGCGAAGGTGGAAAACATTGATCCAGCGACCGCAGTGATCCATTTCGGATTCTTGATAAGGTCGTTAGATGACTTCCACGCGAAGCAACTCGAAAGCGAGTTCCGAATGGGACCAAGACAAACTACTCAAGAAGATAAAAGAATCGAAGCTGAGAACTTGCAGGTTATTGGCAAAATCAAAGGGACACTTAAAGATAGGGATATGTCGATTTGGGAGTCGATTTTGTATAGCAATACGACCATTAACGATGAATCTAAAATCTCAATGAACGATTTCAAGCACATTCTAAACTCGCTCAACCTCGAGCTGACGCTCAAAGAGAAAATCACGCTCTACCGAATCGTTGACCCCAATAAGTCAGGCAAAGTCGATTTGGCCCGTTTTGTGGATCTGCTAGAGGAGAAAGGAGTGAATCCGCGAACAATTAAACCACTGTTGGAGAAATTCATGACGTCCTTGTTCTACAACGATCTTACGATCGAGAAACTCTTCGATCATTTCGACCTCGATGGGTCTGGAGAGCTCACAAAGAAGGAGTTCATGTTCGGAATCTCACAGCTTGACCTCGGGATGAGTCTCCTTGAGGTCATACAACTCATGGCGATCTTTGATAAGAATGTCGATAATAAAATTTCTCGTGCTGAGTTCTTGCAAGGAATTGAGGAATATACCACCAGATTCTCTATAGACCCAACCCAAGAGCTCGTTTTCGGCGTATATGCAAAGATTCAGCAGCTTGATGAGGTTAGAGGCATGAACCTCCTTGAGGCGTTCCAGGAACTGGATATTCAAAGCAGCGGATGGGTCGATTTCGAAGGGTTCAAAAAAGCGCTCACGGTCTTTGGTCTTGATAAGCTTCAGCCGTTCCAACTCTCTGCGTTGCTGAAATTCAACAAGAAGCCTGCCCCAGCTACGATTCCAGTGCTAGACGTCGGCAGCAGTAGCAGAAGAAGAGAAAGCAAGTTGGATACTACACGAAGAGATAGCAAGCTCGACACATTAACGGGAAAGAAAATGCTCACTCAACCACCAAAACAACCAAAAGACACTACGAACTATCGAGATCCTGATTTCAAAGTCTATTATAAGGAATTCTGTGATAACCTCTTTGTAAGTTTTTTACATTGCTGCATTCTCCTAACCCTCATCCCATCTCTAGGCCGAAGTCAAGACCAACGCGAAATTCGTAATCGAAGCAACCTATGATATTGCAAGAAAAGTCTACTACGCTCTGGGAGGAAAGAACATCTCTCTTTTCGAATCCTTTGTCTTCTGCGACATAAACAAAATGCAAGCGATCTCGAAACTCGAACTGAAGCTTGGATTCAAGGCGTTAGGCGTGACTTTGCTTGAGAAAGAGTTTAATATGCTCTGGAATGCGCTGGGAAAAACGAAATCGCTGAAAGTGAACTACAAGAGTTATATCAAGCTCTTTATTAGCGCTGGCGCCGTCAAAGTCATCAAATTCGACGAAACCGTAGAAAGACTGCTAAAGAAGTTCTACAATATCATCCAAAAGCTCGGAAACTTCCATGAAGCCTATCGCAAGCTCGATAAAAACGCGTAAATAATTCTGACTTCTCTATTTTTCTAATCATTTTATTTGCGAAAATCAGCTCTGGTACTTTGACCATGGGAGAATTCAAGGACCAATGTCAACGCCTCCACCTCGGACTCCTGCCTCATGAGCAAGAAACCATCTTTACCGCGATAATCAAATCCGACGGTGAGAAACACGAGCTATCGCGCACTAAGTCAACAGAAGAACTTGCAGGACTCTCGTCCAAGCCTACACAAATCCGAGGCTTTACTTACAGACAATTCGTCCGAGCAATGTACAAATTCCGCAATCCAGCCCTTCTCGTACCCTTTCCCCTAACTATATTCATTCTAACCCGTCTACCATAGGACCAGATTCTTGCGAAAACCTATCGAATCAGCAAAGAGCGAAAGATTTCGTGGAAACAGCACTTCAGTGCTTCTGCCAAAGACTCCAAGTCACGTCCAGGCGATCTCTCTTTGCACGATCTAAAACTCTTGTTGCGTAACCTCAAAGTCGGTTTGACGCCAGAAGAGATCGACGTGATAATAAACTCATTCGAGATGGAAGTCGTGAGTCAACAACTCTGGGAGCAGAGACTCTTCCAAGCCTTCCAAAGGGTCGAAAACGCGAGCCTTGAGAAAGAGAAATACATTCACCAGATCGTCGCTCAAATAAAAGAAGCCGTCAAACGCGAAAAGATTCAAATCGATCGGCTATTCTTCGATTTCGATGATAATCAATCAGGATCGCTCGAGGTTCGACAGCTAAGCAATCTGCTGCAGTTCTTGAGGGTCTCAGCCACCAAGCACCAGCTCCATAACTTTTTCGATGCGATTGACCTCAAGAAAAAGGGCTATATTAGTCTATTGGAGTTCAAGAACTTTTTGGAAACTAGCAGCGCAAAGCAACAGCAAGTATCAAATCAAAAGTATTTGGAGGTTCACAACGAAGAGGAAGCCAGATTAGAGCCTATCCTGCTCTCAATCAAAGACAATCTCCAAAAGAATGACGTAACTTTGCAGAAAGTCATCGAGAACCTCGGCTATCGTCCTAATGACACATTGAACAGAATGAACCTCGAGAAGTTGCTTTTCTCTATCCAAATCGTTCTGAAAAGAGATGACCTGGACCTCCTCTACGATAGAATCGCTGCAACTTCCTCAAGCAGCATCATCACGCTGGAAGACCTGCAAAGCTATGCCATAAGAGAGAAAATCGAGGCTCCACATCTCGAGGAAAGACATCGATTAGTGCATCCAGCCATTTCGGTGTACATCGAGAAAATGAACTTTGTATTCAGAAACGTGCAGGTCATTGCCCCAGAAGCGTTCAAATATTTCTCCAGCGATAACAGAGATAACGTTTCAAAGAAGGCGTTTTTGAAGGTCATTCAGACGCTAGGCATTGTTTTCACAAAAGAAGAACTGCTGATCTTCTATGAATTCTTCGATGAAAAAGGCTATGGAGAGATTTCTAACGATGTGTTTTCTGAGAAGTTCGAGGCGTTCTCGTACATTAGTATCAACAAGTTGCAGAGTCAGATCGGCGAGCCGAATGAGTCGGAGAAAGAAGAAACGATTAACCTCAAGCGTATATCTATGAAGCAGCAAGTGATGGGTTTGCTGCAGAAGATCTATCAAGTGATGCTGGAGAAACGTTACTCTAGGAGACAAATGGCTGCGGTATTTGATAAAAACGGTAACGGAATGCTTAACCGAGAGGATTTCATGGAAGGGCTTAAAGGCCTGAGAATTGATATCCCGCTTGAAAAGGCAAGCATTTTGATGAATTTCCTCGATAAAAACAACAATGGTATCATCGAGATCGAGGAATACATTCAAGCGCTGTATGAGTCCGTCCCGCAAAGTAATAAAAGAAGCATCAAGAGTTGTTGTTAATTAATCATGTTATTGTTTATTAGATATGCAAGAGTCATTTAAGATGGCCCAAGCAATGAAAGTGCTGAAGAAAGTGATCGACAGGATGGCCGAAGAGGCCCCTACGTTCTTAGGTGATATCGTGAAATTTGAGAAGATCGTGAACACTTCTTCAACGATTACTCTGAGCCGGTCGAAAACAGGAATCTACGCATTAGATTTCTTCAAACTCGTTAAGGATTACAAGATTGCGGTCAGCGAAGAGGACAAAGGAAACATTAAAGGAGCATTTACTTTGAAAAGCAACTCTCATTTCTTCGATATCGAGCTGTTGTATACCCAAGTCGAAGCTTTAGTGATAAAGAGAAGCGCCGAGCCCGCCCCTACCCAGGTGGTTGCTGTGGCTGTGCCGACAGAAAAAGAGCAAAAAGTGCTGGAATTTTCAGACCAAATCGAGAAAAAGATCTTTAAGAAGATCGGTGAGGAACTCCGCAAGAGGAACGTGAGAATTGAGGAGGCGTTTAAAGAAGTAGACGAAGGGAATAAAGAACATATTACATTGGATGAGTTCAAGCAGCTGACGAGGAACTTGGACATTCAATTATCTGTGAAAGAAACAAATCTCATCACGTTACAATTCAATAGCCAGTTACAAGGGCAAATGACATTCGAGACGTTTAAAAAGAGATTTTTGAAGGCTTATGCTGAGAGCGTAAGACGCTAATTGTTTAAACTACGTTCTAATCGCTTTATAGGGCTTTATTGAAGGACATGACAGGCTGAAGCATACCCGCAATTACCAAAGAAAGGTCGTTTCGTTGCTCTTGCACTCGCTGAAAGACAGAAAGAAATGCACTATGGAGTACGTTTGGGACATGATAGATAGATCGAAAGTTGGGTACGCGAACCTGGAAGAGTTGAGGAGAGGTTTGATTGACCTCCATGTCTATGTTTCGTCGGTCGATCTGGCCTCGTTGTTCAGTTTTATGGACGAAGATCTCGATGGAACGATCGATTTGCTAGATTTTATCGATTTTTGGCATCAAACTTACTCTATCTACGACCTGTAAGCCTCCCTTTCTTTGTACCTCATAGCTCACTCCTTTCTTGTAGGACTTCGGATCGACAAAACCTGATGAAAGTTCTCGAAAAGGACATTCTTACCTACCTAGCAAAGGTCATCAACCAGAAAGAGGTACAATTATTACCATTAAAACTTAATATATTAACACGCCTCTTTCCCTTTTCAGATTTCAATTTACGAGCTTTATTCCGAGGCCGACTCAATGAATAAAGGCTACGTGAGCCAAAAAGATTTTAACTTCATCCTGCGTCGTCTCGGACAGGACCTCCCTGATGTTAGAGTCGAGCAGCTGATGCGATTGATTGACTCTAGCGCGGAGAAGAAAATAACTTTCTCAGAGCTCGAGACCAAGCTCTTGCAATATGGCATGCGAGTCTTCCAGGGCCCCACCAACGACCGCGTTCTTTGGGTCGACAAATCCATGAAGAAGTTACTCGTTGCCCTTAACCAAGAAACGAAGGATATGCCAAATTACCTAGAGTATTTCATGGCGTACGATAAAGACCACGATGGGTATTTAACGCCAGAGGAGTTCTACAAATCGATTAAGAATCTCCAGACCAACATCTCTGAAGACCAGCTCCAGCGCTTGGGGAATAATTTCCAAACCAAGGAAAGAGATAACCGCATATCAATGGAGCGGATTACAGAGATCCTGAATTATGCTAATAGAGTTCAAGACTCAAAGGGACAGCAGTTCGAAGTGGCCTCGATGTCACAAGACCTCTTCACCTATTTGATGACGCATTATGAAGGTCTTAGTGTTATGTTTACAGCGCTGGGTGGCGTGCAAAAGAGCATGAAGGACCTCGATAGGTATCTGAAGCAGCGAAGACCGACCATCAGAGGGTTCAAGTTATTCGCGTTCCAGGAAATTTTCAACGGCATCAACCGCAAGTTCCAAGCATTAGAACGCTCGTTGAACAAAGGACTCTGCCTGACGCTGCGTCAATCGAATGAACTGATCGTTAACTCGGCGTTCGCGAAATATATCGACCCCGCGACCAACGCGATCCCTATTGATAAAGACGTAAATCCATTCTCCCGAATATATAATGATTTAATATGAATTTCTAGCAATTGCGATTGACTGAGCTTATGCTTCAACATCAGCAGATTATTCAGCTTACAGACTACAACGCGTTCAGCATGGACCAGGACTCACTTGAATATGCGACTCCATATATCAGAAAATATAAAGGATACTTCTTCAGGAACGACCAGCCAGTGGAGATTCAGGTTTATGACAAAAATGTCCTAATGTAAGAATTTTTACTTTGTTTTGTGAGATTGTAAACAAATAAATTCAGGACTGTTTGCAAGGACGGAAATCAATTCATTAGGCATTTGGATTTCGAGTTGCGAGTTAGCAAGGTTATTGCTGACAGCGGAGATTACATGTTCCAAAACTACGCGAAATTCGAAAAGAGAGTAGGCTTGGAGGCTTCAGAGAAAGAAATATACGTGATTAACGAGTATATCGACCCAGCAAAGTGGATTTCGCTTGAAGACTTGATCATGCAGAATGGAGGATTGCTGAGAATCCCCTTCCTGACGAGAACAAAAGCCTCTATTTATATCATCAAGTATTGGGCATCGCAGATCCTTGAGATCATGCACGCCGTTCAAGAACAAGGCTGCGCGCTGATGATCCTGAGACCGGACAATATTTACGTTTCTCGAGATGGACAAAAGATCAAATTCAAGAGCCTGAAGGGTGTTGGAAGGATCAACGACATTGGCAGAGTAATTTGAAAATATTAAGGCACTGTAACGCTTATAAATAATCCGCATAGATTTCATTCGGACCTGATTTTAAACTGAACTTGAAGGAAGCCAGTGGCCAATCAGCTGAAGCTATCACCTCGCTAAGATCCGTCGAAAGTGAAGCGATTAACTTGAATGACGCCTACTTAGCCCCCGAGATGATTTTCAATGTATTCCACCTCTATAGACTCAGAAAATCCTAAATTTTTGTCTTAGAACGTACTCGAACTGACACAATCCATCGACACCTGGGCCTTCGGATGCTTGCTCTATCACATCCTGTTCGGCAAGCCTCCAACTTCATTCTACAGCCGTGTCCTCGAAGAATATCCAAAAGTCCGCGACGACATCAAATCGTTTACTTACCCCTCGGATTACTTCGTTCACGACATCTACCCTGACTCTCTCATCAACGACATTCTCAAATGCGACTACGAACTCCACAATATCGATACCTCACAGCTCAAGGCCGTTGACGCCGTGAAAGAAGTCAGCTATAACTCTCTCTTCAAGGACGTAATCAAACCAGACGAGAAACTCTCGAAAACACGATTCGACAAGACCAACAAAGAAATGTTCCACCAAATCGGCTGCTACCTCGACATTATCGCGGCTTGTCTCTCGTACAGTCCTTCTAGACGTCCAACAATCTACGCTTTGATGCAAAGTCCTATCTTCAACCTCGACAAATACGAATCCATGATCTCAAAGCAATATTCAGAAATAATGATCTTTTATAAATCGCCATCACTTAATGTGCGCGATCGAATCCTTATTCCTTTACGAAGGATCTCCTCGCTTGTGATTAACGATCGGAGATTCGTTGTGACCCTAGAAGACGATTTATTAGCGATAATGGATATCGTTATCTTCTGCCTTACAGAACATAAACCAGTGAAATCAGGCACGAAAAAACTCGCGACTAAAACTCTAAATACCACTATGAGGAGCCAGCAGACGGAAACGAAGCGATCCCAAGACGTTTCGTCTCTAAATCAGACTGCTACCTCGATAAAGCAGACTGAGAAAGATAACGCTCCGACACCAAGCCAAATCTTAGCGAAATTCCTCTTCGAAAACTACGTGATGGACTTGCTGGTGTTCTTAACGCTGCGTCATCATACCGAAAGCAGAAGAATTTTGATCAGTGGCAAAGAAAAAGGCTCGAGGACCTACGAAGACACGGTTAGGCTAGTCAAGGGACTTACTGAGGTGTTCCGTACGATTATTCTTGACATGACTCGTTTCGAGAACGCCTGCGCTCCGTTTGTGCATTTGATGCTGGAAAGCTTATGTAAATTGGTGCTGGGAGAAGAGTACAGACTCGCGTCTGACGCCGCTGATATCAGAGACTATGCCACAACAGCTGCATATCCACATAAAAACACTTTCAACGAGTATACTGGCAAGACCAATCCTCTCTACACATCGTTCTTCAGAAGACCAGATGATCCTAGCCGAGACGAAGCTGATGAAGCCTGGTTGAATTACTCGTTCCCACGGCCGTTTATCTTCAGCGAGTCGCATTGGACCCCCGATCTGTACCTCATCGTTGGGCCTTTGTACAAAGATTCCGTCAGCGAAGCTGGCACTGGCTCAGGCAATTTCGTGGTGATCCAAGACTATATAAGAAGAGAAAGCGAGAACGTCTATGACCTTAACTTCGACCTGGACCGCCGTGTTAACTCCATGAATAAGAAAATCACGAGCACTTTCCGCCGATCCGCGGAATATTTCAACGATATCTTGCATCTCGCTGAAAATCTACAGGTGCTCCATCAGTACGACAGCAGCAAGGGCAAGGCCAACCTCAGAGTCTCGTTCCAGTATATCAAAGCCTTGCTTCAGAGCAATAACACGGATAAAATAAAGCTGGTATTGGACTCTAAAATCATCGTTTATCTTGTGAAATTCCTTGGATATAATGACGTGCATATCAGAAAAGACCTCTTGGAAATCTTATACGAGGTCAGTCATGGATTTGAACGCGATTTGATGTCATTGAACGCTAGAGACAGAAATGAAGTGCTTCGAGGTGTCGATGAGCATCTGAAGACTATCGGGTTGGTTTCCCAGCTGAATAAACAGCCGCTTAAAGACAAAGGAAGCCAGACTCGCGTCATCTCGTACTCGTACGACTACGCAGCGCTGAACCGGCAGGTGAATTACAAGTACATGAAGGAAATGGCTCAAATCTTCGAGAGTCCAGTCACGATAACCCTCATGTTCTCGGTGCTTAAGACCCAAGCCGAGCTCATCGAGAATAAGGAATACATCCTCAAAATATTTGAGAACTTGACAAACGGACCGATGAACGTCATTCGTGCTTTGAATGGAGGGTACATGGATTCGATATTAACGCTAGGCAAGACGCTGATCATGGAAAGACGAGGCATGGAACTCAAACAGAACAAAATCCTTGCTCCGAAACTGGTGCCTGTGTTCCAGAAATTAATAAATGACTGCAGACCTGAATTAATTGATATGATTACCAACATTCCTTCCGTCAAATCTCTGCTGAGAGAGCGTGGACTGGAAGTACCAACAAAACTCAACCTGACGATCCTTCATATGAAGCTGAACAATCTAATGGAGTTCTTCGATTTGAATAAGGATATAGTGGTTCAGGAGATCGAGAGCTTTATTCTTGCAGTGAAACTGAAACATAAGAACCCAAGCGATGAGAACTTGGGACAATTAGCTGCGATGGTTGATGAATACACTACGAATATCATCAGTTGGCTGAAATACTACTTCAATGGTAAAAAAAATTAATGAAATTGAGAATGTTGATAATGATTTTTTCAAAAAGACCGTGAGTCAAATCTAACGCTTGTGGACGTCAGAACCTGCTTTGATGAGTCAATCAAACTACTTGTTGAAATCTTTGACCATCTGAGCCCCTACGCACAAATCAACGACTACGCGACAAGCATCCTTCTTCAGGTGGGTGTTATTTTGTGGCCTTGAGAGTTTAACAATTAATTTAACAAATAGATAGCACATCTCTTCGAGTGGTTCGGCACATCCGAGTTCCTCTACATCTTCTTGAATACACGCGATGCAGAACGGCTTGCTAGAATCATGGGCTGGATGATGGAGAAGATCACCGAGATCTATAAATACTATCAAAGCCTTGAGAAAGATGAGAGAAAGATGGAACTCGACGAACGAGAAAAGGAAATTACGATCTCAAAAGCTGATAGGACTGAGCATCCTACACTTGTTATTAACGACATCCTGAATAAAGACTCAATAAAGCGCTACTCTTCCAACAGACTGATGCCAGCAGCTCAAGCGTTTATGAGAATCTTCCTTCACCTTGTGACTCTGAACAACGACTCGTACAATGCTATTTTAGTGCAGCAGGATTTCGCTACGTTCTTCGCGAACCTTTGTAAGGAGCAGTACTGGGTTCTGATGGCAGCGATCAAAACGCATACTGAAAACGTCCATATTTTAATGGTATTGTGCCATCTCTTCGAGTTCCTTCTAATTTTTCGTAGAATTATGCTGAGGAAGCTAGTGTTCGACAGAAAATGTTTGAAAAGATCTTGATGAACTCCGCTAAGCAGCTACACCAGCAAATTGTTTCGGTAATGAGAAGTTATGATGGATTTGTGAATAATTCGTTTGATAGACCGGATTCATTCATTTGATGTGCGACAACTACTTGAACTATCACCACGAGATGAACGCCTCATCGTTCAAGCTAACATACAAAGTGCTTCCGTTCAGAAACTTCATACCTTTGCGCAATGAGGCACTTTCGATTTTGATTTCGATCATCCAGCATAGAGTAATTAGCGGCTATATTGAGTTTTTCTGAGTGTATTCAAAATTAGGCAAAGGCAGAGTACGTCTACAAGGATGCTATGCTCGCGTTGACACGGTTCAATAATATGAGACTTGAATACGAGAACTTGAAGAAGCATCAGAAAGGACTGCTGTTTACGACTGCGCTTTATTTCTTCAATATAATCATGGAAATTGAAGATCAGCAAGTCCATTTCCTCATGGTAAATTGTTGATTATTGGCTTGGGTCCTTATCATTTGCATTGATAGCGACAAGAGGGAATTTATAAGTACTTGGCTAAATTATTCGAGAAGAATGCGGAAGTGAGACATCATTACCCAGAGCTCGCGAAAAAATTGGTGCTTATTGACGCTGATCTGAAATGATAATTCTATATGTAAGTGCTAAATAATATAACGTTGTTCCTAACAATTCATACATACATTCTTGAGTTATTTTGATCATTCATATACATCGAAAAAGTTAATAAATTTATGAATATTCGTTGTTGCTGTGGTTCATCGAAAATTTTTCACTCAATATAACAAAACGAATTCTATAGCATAATCAACGCCTTTGACCAATTATCTCGGACAGATCTCCTGAAGCAACTTGTGCGTTAGAATGGAATGAGATTCTACTTTCACTTTGATTTTCTTTTGCTTTTTTTTTTTTGGCTTGTACAAATGGCTTCGATTGCTCTTTCAGAAAAAAATTGTTGGAAGTTAGTCGCTTCTGGACTAACACTGAATCTACACTACTCTTAAATGAATGAATAGCTTATGATCTCTCTCTCAATTGCTATTCTAAGGCCCAATAGACAGCATTCTTCATCAAACAGAAAACTATCTTGAGGAGAAGAAGAAATTGCTACAAGTTTAGTTAAAAGGTACACAACTTTCAAAATGTATTGGAAAGGATTAGCTACTATTGTGTGGTGAGTCATTCTTGCCTTTGAACCTCGAGCAAATAAGCCATCGTTGCAGGATGCGTTTCTCAAATGAATTTGGAACATAACTGATTTTTTCGAATCGAACAACCGGCGGAGAAGTTTCACCCTTTGAACCTTGTATTCATTTTTCTTTCGAACATTTGAAACAACAGCTCTACCAGCTTAATTCAAGAATTTAGATTACTTGATTAATGTCAGTAAAACTCTTGTTTTTTTATACAAAATTTTCGATGAATTTTTTCATTGTAAAATTAAACCAAAAAGATTCAAAGCCTAATCACCATCATTACCAAATGGGAAAATATAGTGATTTGCTCAATCAAGGCGAGTCTCTGAAAGTAACCTGCGACGAAACGTTCAGGAAATATGATACTGAGAAAAAATGTACACTAAAGAAATCTGATGTTGACAAAGCATTCAAAGAAGTGGTGAGATGCTTTATTACTGAAGGTCTCGACGAGAAAGACCTAGAGGCTGCTTCAAAAAAGCACTCTGGGCAATTTACCTTCAAAAAAAATGACGAGGTTGACCCTGATGAATTTTTCGAATATACCAAATCGATGGTTAGCTCCATGTAGATTGAATTAAAATGAATTTATTACCCTTTGTTGCTCGTTGATATGCTTATTTATTCTCATGCTGAATTGATTGTCACTTCACTATTTCATCATTATGATCTACAATTAATGTAAGTTCGAGCAACTCAATTAAATAAGTTTTCTCCGAAACAATAGACTTAACAAAATGTTAGGCCTAAGAGAGTTAATAGGTTCTCCATAGTTTACAGTCCCTCTTTGACTCTGCTCTGATTAGGGTAATAATTGTTCGTATGATCGATTAATTTTCAAAAAAGAGCCTTTTCATTCATAAAAACCAATTAACTTTAACTCGCTCACTCGGTTTTATTTATCAGGATATATATATAAAACTGACCTTAAAAGGACCAGTTCAAAGCTACTTCACTACATTTAATCCAGAAGTCGTCGATTACAGCAACGGATGCAAAATACTCAAGAATACAAACCAGCTGAAGAAGAAAGTAGTGCTCCGCTAGTTGAGCGATCTCAGAGTTACATTTTTTTCAATTAGTTACGAATGCTCACCGAAAGAGAATAAAAGAAGCATTACAACGCAGCAAGGTATAATCCATCTGCTTCGTTGGATTAACTCCTGCCAATTGATCAGCCTCTGAAAAATTTTGTACTTGGAATGTCAAAGCAATTGATGCTGGAAACGAAAAAAGCGTACCAGAGCCAGCAACAAAATTATTCAAAGGACTCTCTGACCGACAGAGAAGCAGGCTATGACGCAGACGAAGGGTATGAATACGAAGAGGACGAATTTAACAAATATTCACTTACTCATCGCGAACAGCAGAACGATAATGAGTATCAATCCGGAAAACAGCTCAGCGGTAAGTGCAGCAACTCGCTTTCCTTTATAAAACCACAACCGTTCATAGAAGTTGAGAAAATTGCATTGAAATATGGACTTTCAACAGGCCTGACCTCAGCACGCGGAGGAGTTAAGACAATCAAATCATCGATTGTTCCGAAAAAAGACGAAGCTCTGAAAATTTTGCCTGATCTATCGAAAAAAGCAAGCCAGAAAACCATTATCAAGCTTCCCTCAGAGCGCGAGTTAGCCCTTGATAGAAAAGAAAGCAAAAAGTTTTCAATTGGGAAAAACATGCTTAGACGTACTTTCAAATTCTCTCTCTCTTCTTGATCCATTGAATTCCTTTAGAAAAATCCATCTCTGACCTCGATAAAGAAACAAAGTCACCTACGACATCTACGAAGAAACAGGATAAACGTCCCAATTATAAAAGCATGGCGACTTTAAAACTAAACGATGGTCCACAACTTCTTCCGATGATAAAATCCCCAAGTGAAACCGCGAGAAGCAGTACAATGCCGATAAATAAAGTTTTGAGCCCTCGAAGCGATGGAACAACGTTTTTAACTTCAGTCGATCGGACGAAAGAGTCTGAAAATAGAGAAATTGTTGGTATAATTCAAGCTTTTGAGCGCAATTATATAGTATTTCATTACAAAGAAACCACAGAGGAGCAGACGCAGAATTTCGTTGACGCTTATGGCCATCCAGAGCTTTTCTTGACAGAGGAGGTTGAAAAGGAGCAACCTGGGCCGATCGACATCGAAAATGACTCTGAAAACGATGATTATGAACCAGAAGAGGATAAAAAAACTCCGGTCAAAAGCCCGATAATAATTCGCCAAAGCAGCAAGAAAAAGAGTATGCGCGCTCTTGTAAAGGAGATTCTTATCTGTTTTGTAGCTGAAACTAGGAAACCGACGCTTATAAATCTATTTCAAAAAAGAAGGAAGAGAGCTTTTATTGTTCATCCGATTGATAAAGCGATTATGTTTGAAGGTTTGCCTTACGTCCAATACGGCAGCTCCGTGCTCAAAGGTATAATTATCTGTACTGATCCTCTTGATAACGAGTTTCACCACCTTCAAGTGAATGACTATCAGCATGTGATCTTCAGAGACTTGCTTAAAGTGCTTCTTGATAAATGTAATAACGTGAGAAACTATTTCCAGGAGTCTTATAATATCAGAAGAGTAAGAAAACTCACAGGATTAAATTGATATAACTGATTTTATTGATTAGATAATGGAATACTCTTCAAAAGCCCAGAAGCGAGGGATTAATATCAAAGTTGAAGTGATTATCGGGCTGATGCACGAGATCGCGCTCAAGGTCTTGCAAGAATTCAGAGACAGCACCGAAAAGATCGGGATTGCCCAGCCGCCAGATTTATCCCAGATGATGTATACAAACCTACTAGAAGAAGACGTGATCAAGGACAACATGAGAATATTCAACAGCATGCTTGACTTCCTACGAGACTCTATCGATTGTTATTTCGTTATGTGCAGGCAAAAAGATCGGAAGCCTCTTGACGATCAAACATGTGCTGAATTATTCCAATATATCTCGAGAGCGAGGTTCAACGCGGGAGACTTAATGGAGGAAATGAGAATTCTTGAGAAAGCCATCGATGAGCAGGTAGGAATCCATGGAGCAACTGACTGATTCGTGTATAGATCAAATGGAATAAAGAATTGGAAAAGAAAGAGGAGTTGGAGTCCCTTGAGCAAGATAATAGAAAAGGAAAAACCTTCACTTATAAAGATTTCATTAAGAGCACCCAAGAACAACGAAATCAAATGCTTGGACTCAACCCGAAGGACTTTGCTAACCGTGCCGATTATGAGCTAGAAAGTAAGCGAATCCTTAGCGAGAATAATAAATAATTTGTTAAGGAACCAAACGATTGGCCGGTCTTTTGAACCGACTGCTCCATAATAAATTCGGTTTCAAGACGAAATTCCAAACAAGAGAATCGAAATTGAACCTCAACCAAGAGTAATTTTATTTTATTATAGAAAGGGAGTTTTGATGCTGATTTGATGATATTTTCAGCGGTGATGAAAGGAAATTGGCGCTTTTGAAAGATAGAAAGAATATTGAGAAGCACAGGCCGGTTGCAGACCATCGAAGCATTATCCAATTGACTAATCTATTGAATCCTATTTCTGAGAAGGAGGTATTTATTGCTATTAACGAGTGTCGGATAAACGAAAATTATTAGATGCAACAATATATTAAAATTGTGAGGTCGATTGGCAATGTGAACGTTGATAGGGAGCTGATGGAGTTGATGAACGAGATGCCAAAAGACCCGAAAGAAGAGGCTCTCAACGAGCGCAGCAGAATGAAGACGCTGGCTACGAAGATAAAAGGAATGCTTGACCAGCCGAAAATACAGCGTAATACTCTTTCGGTCTCTGATAAGGAGAAAAATTTCCTGTTGAAGAAAATGGATGAGGATAATATGAATTCGAAGGAGGTTACTTTCTTTTGTTGGATTTGTGCTGACTGTGATGGTGAATAGGTATTGATTGCTCTGTTAGAAACGAAGAGACATGCAAACTGTGTGTTTGATGATGATTTGATGGGGCTTGCTCATGTGTCACCGAGAGGAGAGCATCCGCATCATCGAAAACTCAAGGGAATGAAGAATAAAAAGAAGCCAGCATGAGTTTTTTTTTTTACGAATAGTGTTAAGTGAAGTGTTATGAGATTAGTGTAAGCATGGATTCCTAAACAATCTCGCTTTCTCCCTCTGAATTACTGAATTTTGAAAAAAAAAAAACTTGGGTTTGGCTGAATATGTAAAAATGTAAAAAGATTTGGAATTGAAAAGAGGAGAAGATTTATGAGCTAGAGAGGATATTTGTAAAACTTAGCAATATTTAGCTGAGCGTAGGAGTTGGCTAAATAATGATTTTTATTATAAAGAATCACGGGCAAACAACCCCCAAAAATCGTCGATGGCAGTGGATGAATGTTTTAGCCTCCTCTACTTTCAAAAATACATTAGCATTTCACTTTTGAAATCAATAAAAAGACAAAAGATTACTCCTGAAATTTCACAGATGTGTTCTCCGATTTGAAGGGTTAATATGAGTTACTATACCTTCCAAGCTTTCTTAAATTTCAACTACGAATATTCTCTCTCTCTGAATTTCACAATTGAAAGAATTCGAAGTGCAAGATTTTCAGAGAAACTCTTTGTAGGTTGATCTTT
>ENA-UOTZ01000340-UOTZ01000340.1-compost-metagenome-genome-assembly--contig:-NODE-340-length-39993-cov-6.861108_pt1 | contig 39993 bp, 23 predicted proteins | sample MGYA00238144_ERZ746983 | MGnify/ENA primary metagenome ERZ746983 (study PRJEB28759, sample SAMN06268863) | compost metagenome | isolation source: single cell | place: USA: California, Emeryville, Joint...
GACGCGGCCTGTAAGGGGCTTTCGGAAACCTCTGCGGAATTGTTAGAAGGCGGCTGCGAAGAGCTTCCTCCCACAGAAAGATTCATTTCGGAAGAGCTGCGCAAACTGAAGGAGGAAACACGCAGACTATCCCAAGAGCTTGAACAATACAGATCGGCATTCGAAAGGTCGAAAGAAGAAAACAAGGCTCTTGAAAGAATCAGAAAAGTTCAAGAAGAACAGCATAATAACGACAAGCAAATGTGGCTCCTTGATGCGCAAAAGTTCCATGAGGATAAAGTGAAGCTTGCAAAACTCGCGAAGAAATTTGAAAAGAAATGGAATGAAGAACTCGCAAGAAATGAGGAGCTTTCAAAACTCCTTGACAACAATAAGAGAGATTTCCTTCAGATGGCTTGTTTGAGTCCGATTGCTAACGATGGGATATTAGCGTCCCGAAAGTTAGAGGCTGAGCAAATTCAAACATTCACGCTTGGAGACCGATTAGCTCCTTTAGAAGAAGCTGAGAGAGGGCTTCAAGAACTCATAGACCAATCAGTTACTCTAACAAATGTAAGTTAACTATTGAAGTAACAAGGGTTAAGATATTTGCTAGGAAATCAAGCAAACTTCTTTGCTGGCAGAGAAGTTAGGAGGAATCATTGAACAGTTGCTCGCTGTTGAAAAGAAGAAAGACAAGATTCATTCTGTGTTGCTCCAATCAAAGAAACTTCCAAAGCAAAAGAAGAAAGAGCTTAAGACGATAATCCAAACCTTAGATGAGGCTAAAGTTGACACTATTGAAAAGATCAAAGGTAATCAGAGCTTCATCTTCTATTGAAAAATTAAAACCATACATTAAATAGCCCTGGCATTGAGCAAAGTGGTTCCAAAGGATGACACTGATATGTTGAAGGAGAAACTGAACTCTGTTGAAGTAGACAATGAAGCGCTGAGAGGTAACTATTGCAAAACTTTGTATTCTAATACTTATGTATTATAGGAGAGGTGTCTAAGAAATCAGAAGAGGTGGCTCAACTGAATCAAAAGATAAAGAATTTACTCAAAACCAGAGATGATGTTATTGAAACTATCAGCCAGCTTAAAGTTCAGAAAGACAAAATTGAAAAAAAGTATAATGACGAAATCGAAAAATACAAAAATAAGATCGCAGAACTTGAGCAGAACCAGAATAAAATAACGGGCGAAGAAGTAAAATCACTAATTGGTTTGAAATTTTAATAAAAATCTAATTAGCTGCAAAATGAGTTTTTGCTTCACGCAATCAGCAAAGTAGATGAAATTTGCAAAGTCATTGGCGAGGAAAAACTCGAAAATTTACTTGACAAGAAGCTCGGCTATATCAAATCAAAGATCTCTGAATATGAATTACAATTGCAAGAAAAAGATCAACTGATCGAGCAGATGAAGGCAGCTCAGCTCAATAAAGAGCAAAGACAACTTTCAGATTCTGTCGGAAGCAACGATCTCTATAATGAAAAGAAGGAGAAGGTATTATTATTGAAAACCAAGCAAGGACCCTCTAATGGTTCGTATATGGTTAGCTTAAAAGAATCCTTAAAGAAAACGAGGAACTCAAGAAAATAAAGGTGCAATTTGATGAATTATCCCAAGTTTCTTTGGCTCTTAAGGAAGAAATCGAAAAATATAAAATGCAACTCGCAGAAAGCGCCAACAAGTATCAACTTCTCGAGGAGAAACTCAGACTCGTAGAAGATGAAAAATCAAAGTGCAAAGAATCAAATATTGACCTTATCCAGACCTGCAACCTCAAAGACCAAGAGTAATCATAATTATCAACTTCCTTTGCCTTATTTGAGAATAGGATCAACCACTTGAAACAGAAACTCCGCGAGGAAGAAATCAAATTCCAGAGTGTTTACAATTATAAGGAGGTGCTTTTAGCCGAGAGTAAGAATCATATCCAGACTGAAGAAAAAATCGCTCTACTCGAAAAGCAGCTGCAAGAGAAAACACAAGAAATCGATGAATTACGCAGTGAGCGGCTACAGTTCTGTGAGACTGCAAGAGCGGATGACAGAATCAAAACCTGCGATATAAAATCAAGCCCTCAAAAATCCCCGTTGAACGAGAAAGAGAACATAGAGCCCTTATCCTCAAGTCGTGGGCTCTCTGATGTTCAATTAAAAAAAATCGGAGCTCTTGAAACCTTCGAACTGCTCAAACTCTTTGAGCGCGAAAACATAGAGCTTAAGGACAGAATGACAAAGGCGGAGCTTGAGGCTCAAGAGAGAATTTGGGCCGCTGAAGCAGAATCCTATCGAAACCAAGAGATGCTAAAGCAAACCATGGAGAGCTTTAACGAGAAAATAGCCGCGTTGGAAGAAGAAAAAGACGCGCTTATGAGAGAAATTGACTCACTTAAGTCAGAAATCGAGGAGTTGAATTCAAGACACTACGCGCAGATGGGACAACTCGAAAAGAAGCAAAAAGACGAGATTAATCGTGTAAAATCAGAGATCCAGGATTTAAACGCAATGCACTACGTCCAAACCGAGCAACTTGAGCGCAAGTCTAAGGAAGAGATTCAAGGACTTAAGGAGGAGCTTGCCCGAAAGGAAAAAGAACTCAGGAACGTCAAACTTTCAAGAGAATCGCTACAAACTCAGATTAATGATGTTGAAGGATTGCTGGAGGTGGTTGAAAAAGACAACAAAAAGCTACGAAAGGAGCTTCTTGAGAAGAGGAATGAGAATATTACTCTCAGCTCGGAACTGCTAGACTTGCAGGAAAAGACAGCCACGAGTGAGCAAGAAAGAACTAAATTGATTACTGAGAGAGGTGAACTCCAAAAGAAAATCGAGGCGAAAAACTTGGAGGATTTAGACACTCAACAAAGTCTGATTGTCTGTAAGGAGGAATTAAACACCCTCAAGGCAAAATTGAACCAAAATGAAGTTTTATTAAAGGAATATGAAGAAAAAACCGAGGCTCAGGGAATGATTATCGAAGAGACAAGATCTGAGCTGGAGAGAAGCCTACAAAAGATTGCTTTACAAAAAGAAGAGCTGACTTTGAAAGAAGAGCTGATTTCTGAAAAGAGTGGAGAAATAGAGGCATTGCTCATGAAAACCAATCATTTGACAGATGAAATGGGACAGCTGAAAGGCTTGTACGACCTTCAACTTTTCGAAGTTCAGAGCTTGAAAGAGGATTTAGAGAAGCGAAATCAGAAGATTGCCGCACAAGGTGAAGAGATCCTGAACCTTCAGACATTGAATGAAGATCAAAGCGTGAAATTGGAGGAGCAAGAAGGATGTTTAAAGATCCATCTTAAAAAAATCAGCGAACAAGAAGACTTATTGGCTAAGCAAGAAAAGATCCTAACAACACAAAGAGCGCAGGTGGCAAGTCTGCAACAACAGATTCAAAGCCAATCAGACAAGCTGGCCGCACGAGAAAATGAAATGCAGATCTTGGCTGCCAAGGAGGATGAGATCAGCCAATTGAAACTCACTATTACTGAGAAGGAAGGCGCAATTACTCAATTAAAGCTCACTTTGGCCAAGAAAGAAGAAGAAAGCGATCAATTAAAACTCAGCTTGAGTGCCCATCTGGAAACGATCACGCAATTAAAGCTCACTCTAGCCAAGAAAGAAGAAGAAAGTAATCAATTAACACTCAGCTTGAGTGCTCATGAGGAAACTATCAAGCAATTAAAGCTCACTCTAACCAAGAAAGAAGAAGAAAGCGATCAATTAAAACTCAGCTTGAATGCTCATGAGGACACGATCACGCAATTGAAACAGAACTTGGCTACTCAAGCCGAAAAACTCGATCAATTAGAACTCGCATTTGCAACGAAAGAAACCGAGCTAAATACTCTCAGCCTCGAAATTGCAAACAAGAGAGCAGAGGAAATCGAAGCCAAACAGAAGATGAACGAGCTTGAGGCAGAATACGCAAGATTGAGAAGGATTCAGGCTGAGCAAATAGAAAAAATCAGTACCTTAACACAAGAACTTGATGAAATTAAGGCTATCAGACAAGCTGAAATCGAGAATATCGAAACTGAAAAGACAATCAAAGAAGAAGAGCGAGCTCGTCAAATCGATCATGCAATGGAGGCAAAGATTAAAGAATTAGAAGAGCTGTTGTCTGAGACCCAACAGAAATCTGAACAGCTCCAACTTAAATCCGAGCAGCTCCAACTCGAGCTTAATGAGGCTAACTCCCATGTTGAGGCATTGCAGCACCAAGTTGAAGCATTACAGCAGCAAGTTGCGAACCAAACTCCTAAAGAAAAAGAATTGAGGAAAGTTTTAGAGGATCTTAGAGAGGAAAGTCTAAGAAAAGAGCAAGAATTCCAAGAAAATTTGCTTTCGATGGATAAGCAGCTGAGTTCCTTGACTGAGCAGAAACATAAGCTGGCTAAAGAGTTGAAAGCTACTAAAGAGCAACTTCAGAAAACGAACGAAGAAGTATCTAGACTCGGTATCGTGAAAACTGCTTTAAGTTTGAAGCATGACGCAGCACTCGCTTCTCAAAGAGGCTTCTATGAAGAAAAATTAGCAGAGCTTGCGAAAGCAAAGAAATCTTCTAAACATTCTGAAGAAGAAAGCTTGAAGATTAGGCTTATCGCCTTGGAAGAGCAATTCAATCAGAGAGAAAAGCATATTGCGGATTTAGAAACAGAGAATAAAGAGTATGAGCAACAAATGCATCAGATGACTGAAAATTTCAGGATGCATGTTACTTCCCTTGAAGAGGCTTGTGAAAATAAAGAGAAAACCCTTAGCGCTTTCCTCAAAGACCTCAAGGCGGAGCTTTCTGCAATTTTGATTGCCCAACTGGGAGAGAGAACGTTCAAACTTGAACAAGAAAGCACTGAATCCTGCCTTAAAGCCTTGAGAAAGGTGAGAGAAATCTTAAAGAAAAATAAAGTTTCAAAGATCGATGAAGTGTTACTTCTCCCTGAAGAGCGAGATGCTGAATTGTTGAGAGTAAAGCTTGTGGCTCTTGAAAAAGAGAGAACAGAGAGATTAATGAATTGGAAAATCTTCTGTGAGAGCATCGAAAGCAAGCTAAATGGCGTGCTAGATTTCACTGCTGGAAATAAGCAGATGGAGGTATTAACCAACCTGACCGGCCTTGATGAAAAAGAGATGCAAAATTACATTATAACCACTCTCGAAGAACTTTCGAAAACCAAGAAATCCAAGCACAATGTGAATCTAAAGCTTCCAGAAGCCAATAGTCATCACAATGAAACCAGTGTCCATCATACACAAGAAGATGAGGTATCTATTATTATTAATGATTAGGTGTTTATTTAATCTCACATCTGCTATAGAAAAGTGATATTCATACTGAAACAAGAGAGTTTAGAAACTCTCAAGATGATGATGCTGACAGTTGGGTAGAGGCTACAACGGAGAGAAGGATTTCCCGAACTGAGTTTAAGAAATTGCAGATCGAAAATGAGAAATTCAGAGAGGACAACCTCAAGCTCATTTCCGAAATCAAGAACACCAGCGCAATTTGTGCACAACTCCTGGCTAGAGTATATTGTTAATGCCTTATTGCAGTAAAATAAATGTTATATGCTATAGGAAAAGCAATTAGCAAGCGAAATAATTGAACTGCGTGGTCAAGCTCTAGCGGATAAGACCTGGCATGAGAAAGTCCATGTGAAGCAAATATTTATCAAGTTCATGGAAAGCTTGATTGAAGGGTAAATCTTATATGAACTCCTTGGATTAATGGTGAAAATTATTTGTATAGGAAGAAGGATTTGATGCAAATCTTGTTACTCATCTTTTCGTTGCTTGACTTCCAAGAGAATGAAAAGACTGCAATGCTAAAGGATATCAAAGATAACTCCAAAAAGAGTGCTGTGGGAAAGCTCTTTTCGAATTAACCACATAAGAATGAAGGATGAAAAGTTAGCTGAGGATATTTCTTGAGATAAATGTGAATTTCTAAATAATAATTAATTATTCTGAACGATAACCTAGGCTATTTGAGATAATAAGATAGCTTTCGAGATTTTTTTTTTAGTTTGATAGTAGAAATGCACAATATGATTTTATATGGAATCCACCTTGTTCATTAAACTCCAGAAAACTTATTTTTCTTTTTTCTCAGCAATAATCAAAAGTACCTGAGGAGTATCGATAACTATGTTTTCTTGAGAAGCAATTCTTTAGTCATTGGCTAAAGTTTGTTCTATTTTTCTCCAATAGGTAAACATTTTTGGTATAAAATAAGTTGAGGAAAGTATAAATATAAAAATTTTTTCTCAGAAAATTTCGTTCTAATCTATAACAAGGATGACGACGATTAACAATTATCGTTATCAAATTTTCTGGGTGTCTTTAAAGAAGGTTCTTTATTTCATATCAGAACTACTGTATCACGAAGACGTAATTGACGCATTTTGTATCTTTAAATTCACAACGAGTTAGAAAATCGATAATTTTCCGATTAAATAAATGAAGATCGAAGGTCTTGTTGCTATTGTCACTGGAGGTGCCTCAGGTCTCGGTGAAGCCACCGTCCAAAAACTTGCCTCACTCAAATGCAAGGTTGCCATTGCTGATCTCAACGAAGAAGCTGGCAATGCTCTTGTAACCAAACTTGGTGGCAAAGAAAACGCAATCTTCGTGAAAACTGATGTATCTGATGAACAAGCTGCTGAGAAACTCGTCGAAGAAACCGTCAAGGCTTTCGGAGCTGTTCACATCGTAGTGAATAGTGCAGGTGTTCTTTCAGTCGCACCTACTGTCTCCAGTAAAGGACCAGCCAAGGCCGCTGAAATGCTTAGAACACTCAAGATTAATGTCCTTGGAACATTCAATGTTTCAAAGGCTGCTGCTTATCAAATGACGAAGCAGAAGCCAATTGGTGAGAAGGAAGAGAGAGGAGTGATAATCAATGTGGCTAGTGTTGCTGGTATTGAAGGGCAGAGAGGACAGGTGTGTTACTCTGCGAGTAAGGGTGCGATCATTGGAATGACTCTTCCTTTGGCGAGAGATCTTGGCAGATTTGGAATCAGAGTTGTGACGCTTGCTCCGGGTGTGTTCCAAACTCCAATGGGCAAAGACATCAATCCGAAAGTTGCTGACGATATCAAAAGAGCAACGCCTTTGGGAAGAATGGGAGACCCAACAGAATTCGCAGATGCTGTTGTTGCCCTCGCTGGAAACTCATTCTTGACAGGTGAGATCGTGAGACTCGACGGTGGTGTCCGACTTGGTTACATATAATTATTCATCGTTGCTTGCTAGCTAGTTAGAGAATAGATACTTTTATTTAACAACTAGTTAAGGAATTTGATGTTGCTATCATATCATCAGTGTCAGCTTAAAGAAAGATCTCTAACTCTTAGTATGCTACATTTCGATAATAGATCAATAAATATTTCATTATTCGAAAACTCTGCAATTACTAAGTTTATGCTATGAGAAATGCAACATGGTAGCAATAATGTAATGATTTTCAATAAAGTTCTAACTTCGCTATATTATCGAGACAAAGCAAGTGATATTAATTAATTGGCTCATTTCGTATCTTGTATCTGAATTAATTTCAAAACTGAAATATCCCACATTATTATGAAGATCGAAGGTCTTGTTGCTATTGTCACTGGAGGTGCCTCAGGTCTCGGTGAAGCCACCGTCCAAAAGCTTGCCTCACTCAAATGCAAAGTTGCCATTGCTGATCTCAACGAAGAAGCCGGCAATGCTCTTGTAACCAAACTTGGTGGCAAAGAAAATGCAATCTTTGTGAAAACTGATGTATCTGATGAACAAGCTGCTGAGAAGCTCGTCGAAGAAACCGTCAAGGCTTTCGGAGCTGTTCACATCGTAGTGAATAGTGCAGGTGTTCTTTCAGTCGCGCCTACTGTCTCCAGTAAAGGACCAGCCAAGGCCGCTGAAATGCTTAGAACACTCAAGATTAATGTTCTTGGAACATTCAATGTTTCAAAGGCTGCTGCTTATCAAATGACGAAGCAGAAGCCAATTGGTGAGAAGGAAGAGAGAGGAGTGATAATCAATGTGGCTAGTGTTGCTGGTATTGAAGGGCAGAGAGGACAGGTTTGTTACTCTGCGAGTAAGGGTGCGATCATTGGAATGACTCTTCCTTTGGCGAGAGACCTTGGTAAATTTGGAATTCGAGTTATGACTATTGCTCCAAGCATATTTAAAACTCCCATGGCCAAGGACATGAACGACCAAATCGAAGCGTTTTTCAAGATGCTAACTCCAGTAGGAAGGATAGGCGATCCACCAGAGTTCGCTGATGCTGTAGTCTCCCTTGCTAGTAACTCCTTTTTGACAGGAGAAGTGGTAAGGCTCGACGGTGGACTCCGACTTGGCCATATATAAATTCACTTTACATAAAAAAAAAAATCACTTGGCGTTAATTCAATCTTGCTCTCTCCGAAATTCTCTTTGAAATGTCCTAATATCAAAATTAATGAACCATCTAAAACTCTTCAATGATTTCATAAGTGCCACTCGATAAGTCAATAAGTCAGCAGAAGTTCAATAATGATCATATTCTGAGTTCGATCAATGACAGCAAAGAAATCTGGCTCTTATGATCATTCTCAACCCATTATGGTCTTGCTCGAAATTACTTCATTACCATAAAAAAATTCGCTAGTTATCTCTCGTTCGGCTCAAAGTCCCGAGCTCTCTAGCATAATTGACAGAAATCCTTAATTTTCGACAAGTTGATAAAATAATCTTTCACAAGCTTCATCATCGATAAAGATTAGCTATTTATTTAGTACGCAAACATATTTAAATCTCTAAAATGGATTATCTCATAAAGCAGTCCCTCGTTGAATATTTCAAATGCAATAAGGAGGTCCTCTCCAACGTAACTCTCTTGGAGAAGGTCTTGACCGACGAGATCAAGAAGTTGGGATACTCAGACGTGTCTACTACCGCTCACCATATGAAACCTCATGGTGTTTCTGTTATTGTCGTCTTCTTCGAGAACCAAATCAACGTGAAAACATTCCCACAGTACTCATACGCTACCCTCGATTTCACTGGTGGCCAAGGCAAATTCGACTTCAGTGGTATCTGCGAGGAAATGAAAAGTGTTCTTGGTGCCGCAAGCTACAAGGTCCAAGAAGTGCAAAGAGGCGCCCTTAGACAATTCGATAACGCAGAACCTCTTGAGTACCTTCAAGAAACCGAAAGCGAATCCCTTGAAGCCAAATCTCTTCCAAAATACGTGAGAGAGGCTTGGTTCATCAATGCTGGTCAAAACTACGGTATTCCTCTGAGACTTACCAGCGACTCCTTGCTCTTCACCGAACAATCTCCATACCGCAAAGTCGAGGTCTTTAAAACCGTTGAATTCGGTGTTATGATCCTTGAAGACGGAATCATCTGCTGCACTGAAAAGGATGAATATCCATTTTTAGAAATGTTTGTCCACGTGCCTCTTCAAGTGCTTCCAACTGCCAAAAAAGTCCTCGTGATTGGCGGCGGCGAAGGTGGCCTTATTAAGGAGATTCTCCTCTATCCAAATATTGAGAGCATCGTTGCTGTTGATATCGATAAAGCTGTGATTAACGCCGCTCAATTACATCTCCCAGAGCAAGCAAAAGCCCTCAAATCGTCCAAAGTTGAAACCGTGACCTCTGAAGGATTGAAATTTATTAAGAGTCAGCCAGATAACACCTATGATATCATTTTGATCGATTCGCTCGCAAACCAAGCCAAGGACGTGCCAATTTTCTGCGAAGAGCTCTGGACCAACTGCGACAGAATCCTCAAAGAAAAGGGAGTTCTGGTCACTAATGCTTACTCTCCTACCAGCAACACTGAAGAATTCTCAAAGACTATCAAAGAACTATACAAGGCTTATGGAAAGGAGCGAGTGACCCCTTATGCACTCGAAAACGCCACTTATGGCTCATGGAGTTTGGTGTTTGTCGCAAAAGGAGACGTCCATCCTCTCAAGAGCTTGGATGACGCTGAAGCTAACAAATTCTCTGACACGCACTCCCTGAAATACTATGATGGCGACGTTCACAGAGCTGCTTTTGTGCTCCCAAAGAAGGTGAGAGCTTTGATGCAATAGTGAAGAAAAACAATGTTGTTAGTAAATATATATTACATCCATGGTGCTTAGAAAGAGAAAAAGTCATTACATTGGATATTATTAATAAATATTGGAGGAAATGTCTGTTAGAGTCATCTTGAAAAACATCATTTAAGGTCGATAGAGACAAAAACACCTTATCACAATTATAAAAAGAAATATTAAAAAAGATTAGCGTAATGTTAAAAAGTACTGATTATAAGTGTTGAGTCAGTTAAATAATGAGTTTTCGGATTCCAATAAAGATTGAGAAGAGAATTAGAACATGAATTATTTATTCCTGTTTGATTCGCAAGGCCTCGAAAACACTTACTCCCTGAATACTACAATGGCTGTTCGAATGCGAGCTAAGAATTTGCCTCAGTCAGCAAGATTCCATTAAAATAATATAATTGTTGTAAATTTGTTAATTTCGGGCAAAGAGAAGAAAAAATAGAAAATGATACTGGTTGTCACGCTTAAATATCACAAATTGGAAGATATTTCTATTAAATACAAAAAAAAGGAAAATGGGTACGCATCATAGCAAAGAAAAGTCTAGTTTCCGGCTCGAAGCTTCCGAATTCGAGCTCAAACTGTCAACATTAACCAGTTATCTGAGCTATCAAATCGAGAAAGTAAGAAAGAGCGATATTCCATCTCTCGAGGCGAAACTTGCTGAGATGATGACTGCTTCAAAGCGAAGCATTAAGGAAGAAAACATCTTTGCAGCTTCTGTCTTCCGTGAGCATCACCACCTCCAGCTACTTGAAGCTGCTTCTCAAGCATGTGCGAAACTTCTCAAAAATTTCGAGGCTGTCGAAATGCTCAACACCAATATCTATAAAGTCCCTTCAGAGATTCTTCTTGCTTTGGAAAGAATTTTATACCTTGCAATTTCGGAAAAAAGCACATCATTGGGATACTTTGTGAGTGGCTTAAGAGAGCTTTTTAAGTCAGCATTTGGATCGCAAATCCTTGAAGAGCTTGAAAAGTTTCAGAGACTATCTGCTAAAGAAGACCTTAATGCCTTTCAAACGGCGAACTACCCAGGGGAAAAAGTGAGTTATTTCCTTGTAGCTTTTGCAAGGGAAAGAAGGATACCCTTAGTTCCAGAGCCGACCTCCGAAAGGCTAATTGACAAAGCGCTTTCGGGGAAAGGACATACCAAGAGCTTCGTCCCTTCTGAGCATCATTACCACTATCAACAGCCACAGAAGAAAGATGACGATCTTTATAAGAAACCCAAATATGAGTATCCAGGCCTGCAATATCAACCTCCACAGGCCTACGCCAAGCAACTGCATCCAACTGAATTGACAGTGAATCTTTACCAGCATCACCTGCAGCAGCCGGCTTACGATCCCTATAAGAAGTATCCACCGAAGCATGAGGGATATCATCCCACTTATCAGCCGCAATATCAGAAATACGACCAAGGTATAATCCCTTCTAAAAAATACGATTGGGAAAAACAAATACCGAGAGACAATAAAAAAGAATACACCACTCCTCCAAGCACTACTACCACTCAGAAAAAAAACCGTTTACTTGATATTGCAATGACAGCATCGACTTTGACAACTTCGCCTTTTATAAACATAACCAAACTTCAAGAACCTCTCGGATTAAGCGTGATCAGAGAAGAAAAATACAAAGAAACCTTTGGAGCTACTCCCAAAAAAACCACCAATCCAATCCAACAGCTTGCTCAACATCTCGCAAAAGCCCGCTCAACAAAGCCAAAACAAGACGAAGGAACCAGCAAGAAAGGGTTTATCGTTTCGTTCTTGGATAATATTAACAAAATTCCTAAGCTGGATGAGGACTTTGATAAAATAACCGGTTTATCAGATCGCAATCCTCATGACCGCGAACAGCCAGGGTTTACTAAGCTCTTTAGTAAACTCTCCGAAGAACCGAATATTCCAATGCTCGTTTCGGTCTCTATGCGACCATCGCTTAAACACTTCTATGATCCAGACGTTATCAAATTCCTGGACCACAAACGCGAAGAGTTAAGAAAGACTGGGAAAAAGTTCACTGATAGCGAGTTCCCGCCGAACGCTTCTTCAATAGGTTATTCCCGGGACTTTATGTCTGGGAAAAAGCTAACCTGGAATAGACTCGACGCTTCGTGGAATTCTCAGGTGACTCTATTTGATCAGATCAGGCCAGACGTTCTAAAGCAAGGGGCTCTAGGAGACTGCTATTTGCTCTGCGGTATCGCAGCCCTGACAGAAATTCCTGAGTTTTTGAAGCGTCTGATTTATCCGCGGGAAATCTGCAACGAGGGTATCTATGCAGTGACTCTCTGCGACTCCGGTGCATGGCGAACTGTGATTATAGATGATTTTGTTCCGTTTTCCCAAGCGAGCTCGAAACCTGCATTCTCGCGTCATGTCGACGGCGACAACGGCATTTGGATTCCTTTGATAGAAAAGGCATATGCGAAGATATTTAAGAGCTATCAAGCAATTGAGTCTGGTGGTCCGACCAAATCGCTTAATTCACTAACAGGCGCCCCGACTGAGTTTCTCAACCTCCAGGACGATAAATTTCTACAAGAGCCTAATAAGGAAGAAGCCGTCTGGGAATATTTGCAGAAAATGCAAAATGCTGGTCATCTATCAATTGCGTCCAGCACAGATGACCAAATGGCGCAGAGCAAACTCCCTTTGAAACAGAAGGGCATTGTAGAAGATCACGCTTATACCGTTCTTGGAATAATTGCGATCCGTACGGAGTCAAGAAGCACAGAGAAGCTTATAAAATTGAGAAATCCTTGGGGGAGGATGGAATGGAATGGAGATTGGTCTGATAACAGCCCGAAGTGGACTGCTTATACAAAAGCTCAAGTCGGAGGGGTTATCTCCAAGGATGACGGAGTCTTTTACATGAGTCTCCGAGATCTTATTAAATGCTTCTCTGATATTACCACCTGTAAATTTCATCCAAAGTACAACTATAGCTTCCTGAAAATCGAAGGGAAATATCAAAGGGAGCCTCGGAACGTGTCCGTCATCAAATTCACGGTAAGAAAGAGGATGCCGGTCTATTTGTCCCTCTTCCAAAAAGAGAAGAGGCACTTCAAGTCGCTGAATAAACAGTATGACTATTCCCCTTTGCGAGCGAACGTTGTCAAAATAAACCCAGACAGCACCAGCGAATTAGAAATTTCGGAGTTCATTTGTGGAGACTTCCAAGCGAAATACTGCCTGACACTTGAAAATGCTCTTGACCCCGGTCATTACCTGATAGTGGCAGAGGCGTTCTGGGAGCAGAGCGTCTGCAATGATTTGGTGATTGGAGGGTATGCTGAGGAACAGATTCAATTCGAAGATTATAGCGTTCATAAATATAAATATAACCGCATACTTGCCCAAATGACTGTGAAATTTGTGAAAGCATGTATTGATAAGAACGATCTGGGTTCCATTAGAGAGTTTGAATACCGTGGAGCTCCTGGAGTGAAGAGGTATAATTCATTCAGATTGGATGGGTTTTGGTTCTGCTATTTCCAAAACCAGTCAAATAATTCATGGATTGAAGAGACTTTTCAAGTGAAGGTGGATCCTTTTGGTGCTGCTGAAGTAGTTTATCCCCCGAACCATTCAGAAAATTTGATTTTCGAAAATAGACTCGGACCTGGACAAGAAACTCTCATCCTCTTGAAAATTAATGGAGATTCTTTAAATATCTCTTTCGATACATCCTTTAAAGTGAAAACTCAGTAATCCGATAATTCGAATCATCTCTATTATTATATATAAATATATATAACCATTAAGTCGTTTAAGCACTCTGTAACACTTGTAGATGCATTTTTGACTGTAAACCTGATATAGCCCTAGTTCTAATGACAATGTTAATTTAAGGAATTAATTAAAATTAATTTTGTTATTCATATCACTACATTCCTACATTCAAGTAAAAGAAAAATCAGTGTGTCATCATAAGAGACTACGTCAATTGAATGGAAGAAATTCAATTTGAACCTTTCAAGTAGATTAGAAAATGTTTTATAGGAAATATGATTAATCCTCCCATTGTCTCAAAGTAATTCAAGGATCTCTTGAGCCTTAGATAAAGGAGGTAGTTTGTGAGTCTTAAAGAAAATTTATTTAAAGTTTAAAAATCACATTGCATTCATTTTCCGAGATTCCATGGGAACTGGAGCAACAAAAGGAAATCTCTACTCAGCGATCGAAGCAGGTGATGTTGAAATAGCACGACAGATACTAAAGGTAGCAGTAATGATGATTCGCCGGTACTCATAACCCTTTAGGCTCGTCCAGAATTCGTGAATCAGCCAATGAATGATTCTTGTATTGAAAACCACATGTAACTCGCATTTCTCACAGATGTTTTTACAGGCAAATCTCTTCCAATAAACCGAGCAGTCTGGCGAAATAACATTGATATGGTGAGAATGCTGAAAGAAGTATGATATTAGTAGATTTCAGTAATAATTATGTTTCTGCGATCAGGAAGGCTGCGATCTGAATCTTCCAGGTCCTAGGAACGAGCCAGCTCTAATGACAGCTTGCAAAAAAGACAATCTTGAAATGGTCGAATGCTTAATTGAGCTGGGCGCTGATATAACTTGGACAAATGAAAATGAAGGAAGTAATATAAACTTTTGAAATCATTCAACTAACGTGTTTAATGTGATAGAATTTACTCCGTTAGATGTGGCTATTGCCAACGGAAATTATAGAGTTGCTCTCTGTTTGACAGCTAAAGGACTTAAGCCAAGGAGCCAGAAGACTTATGAAGATTACAAAGAAGTTCATAACTTGAATTACTGTGACTTTGAAGGTTTCTTAGACCACCTTGCGAGGAGAGTCCCTCACTCTGAGGCACCTTTATTCCATGTGAGGCCTTACAAACGTACAATGTCTTGTCATACTTCAGAAACTGATTTAAATAGCGAAACTGTGGGCAGATCCTGTGATAGATCCTCGAGAAACTTGGAGTCAGTGGATAAAAAGAATAGCGGAGTTCCAAGACCCACTGCTGGTATGTTTTTCAAGCGTTATGTGAGTCAGAGTAATGAAAATTAGGTTGAGAGGACAGAGTTGCCAGAAGAGCTGAGACCAGAAAATAGATTTTGGGGGAAACTCCGTGCTGTTGTGAATGGCAAGAATCCCTATCCAAAAGGCGCGAAATTGTCTGCAAAGTCCCAGAAATATAAAGAAACTACTGAAAAGAACGAAATAAGTGTTGTCCAAATCAGTGATAAGTCGACAATTCAGCAGCTTGATATTTCAGTAGATGAGCCCAGCATTATGAATCTGATCATGAAAAAAGCAAATGTTTAGTTTTCAATCAATCTAGTCAAATTTCGAGTTTTATATGTTGTATCAAATGTGTCAGATGAATACTCTATGTGTTTATTTGTTTTTTTATATGTTCAAAAAAGTTACAAGATTCCTCTTGAAATTTACTCTCTATTGGAACCTATGATATTCTCACTCTATTCAAGTTCTGAAATTTCAACACATCTAACATTCATTTACAATCTGAATCTATCTTATTCCGAGTATTCTTTAAAAGAAGCGACTATATGTCATGAAGCATTTTATGAAGCGTATAACGAATTGAAACTATCTCTAAATGCTTGGTCATCATAACTAATGATGCCAAGACGAGTTTGTTCTCCTTCTTCTTCAAAGAACTGTATTCCTGGATCTCATATATTTCTCTTGGATAAAATCCTCCCACTCATCCGTTCTTAATCCCATTTCAAAAGCTTCTTCGACGAGATCTGAAATTAGTATCGTTTGCTTCTGATCCGCTGATTCAAGCAAATTTTTTTGTGTCATAGCAAACTGTATGAAACTCGCTCGAAACTGCTGATAATTTTGTTTATTTCTCGTCTCAGGCTCAGGGCTCCATTCTTTCACTGACTCGCTCGATCGGAAACTCCAATTTTTTCCTTCTGACAATGTTCCTTGATAGATTTTTTGAGTACCTAATGGGAGTTTTGTTGCGACAGTTGCCTGATCTTTCAGAACCGATAAGCTAAATGGTCTTGAATGCTGTTTTGAAGAGCCTACACAAGCCGTCGGTGTTTCGCATCCCTGAGTTAAACTTGAAGATTGAAAGGACTGCTTCTGTTTTTGAAATGAAGGCATTTTTTGAGATGGTTCTTTTGGTACAAAATGCGACACATGTGTTGAGAAAGTCTGAGGGGTCTTAATCGCAGTGACTCCTCCTACGCTTGTAGATCGAGGCTTTGGCTGTCGTAATTCATCGTGTATCATCATTTGTTGATTTATTAGGTGGTACGAAACCAAATCCTTCTTGACTTTAGCGATCTCGATGATTTTCTTCAGCTGCTCGCAGAAAGTAACACACAAAATTGAATTTGCAATATTAGGCGCTTTTGAAAATTTCACGCCTTCAGAGATCACTTGAAGCCTATTAGCAATTTCTACTAAATGCTCAATATCGCTTTGTATCAGGTCGAGATTTTTATTGTTAAGTTTTAGATGCGCTGAACGCACAACCGCTTCAGCAGCTTTGATCAAAAATGTTTGGCTACGATCAGACTGCTCTGCTTTCTCGTTGTTATAGATTTTTTCTATTGATTTGACCATCACTTCCTCAGCAATCGAAATTTTGTGATTAATGATCTCCAATTTCTGTGTAGTACTGTGATCATTAGTATTATCATTGTTCTCTTGTGATTTAACACACGTTTGATTATGTTCATCAAGAAACGCAAGGAGAACTTGCTTTTCACAATGCAAGCACAAAATCTTTGGAGAGTTATCATTGAAAGTGTCTGATAGATCGGTATTTTGTCGTTTCGAGAATGAATCATGGCTGATATGGAAGAGACTCGAATGGCTTTCTTTCGCACCCATTTTCTGTTCTTTTTCACTGTTGTGAGTATAATCACTCAGGTTCAACGAGGAAATGCTCTCATCGGCACGAGGCATGTCTTTAATTCTTGGAGAAAAAGCTTTGTATTGATGAGACCGCGGACTTGCCATGAGCTTTCTCAATTCGATTCTATTACCAGTGGTATCTCCCATTACATCAGCCTGTTTCTTCTCTAGCCAATTAACCCCTTCTTCTTGAGGTATATCGTCTCGTATTTTTACTCTTTGTAATAATTGACAAAATTTCCCCATATCAAACGGATGAACTCCATCCTCTGCCTGGATTGAGTTACAGTATGGCAATTTCGATAGTGATTGCTCAAAAATTACATGGCTTTGATCCATTGGCTGAGCAAATGAAGGTTCTTCGTTTATTTCCGTTTGATTTCCTGCCTTTGCTTCTGGGAAACCAATTGCTTGAGAACGATCGAGAAAATCTTTTGAGTTAGCCGATACTACATGAGATACGCAACTCAAATCAATTTGATTTGAAGTCTCTCTTGCAATGTCAGACTGTTGCATGGTACTTGGATCCCAAAAGAACGCCTCGACTTTGGCTTGGAAATTTTTTGATTTCCTTGAAAAATTAGTGGCACTACTCTCGTATCTACTGTTGTTTATTATTCCTGAGTGGTCGCTCAGAGGAGAACTCTTCGAATTCATCGTGGTGTAAGACACTGAATTATAGGTGTTGAGTTCGCCATGTCTTTTTCCTTTTTCGGGACGTTTCGAAGGCTGAGTGGAGTAGTACTCTTGCGAATCAATATTATTGCAAGAATAGCTCTTTCTTCCAATAAAATCAGACTCGTTCTGTGCTTCAATCGACTTCTTTCTATAGAAGGAGGGGTTTTTGTCGGGAGAGGTATAAATGTATGCGACGCTTCTGTTGGAGATCGAAGATGATCGAACGGTTGCGTACGCATCTGACACTCTGCCAGAGGTCGCTGCATTGAGTTCATTCGTATGGGTTCCTCTATATGATGTATATTTCAGTTCATTTTCAGGACTCTTATATGATGACCGCATTTCGTGAGTCAGCACGCTTGATATCGTCCGAGAGGATGTCTCTGGATGCGCGTTGAGATCAATCAAATCGATGGATTTCGCGGGATAACTCTCGATATTGACTGGATTCAGCTCCCAGCTACTTTTGCAGCATCTGTCAGAAAGGTTGTCCTCTGAATGCATACTTCCATCTCCATCGAATGAATTTGAAGTGTTCAAGGTAAAGGACTGAATAGGGTCCTGGAGCCGAGGTGTGGCTTGTTCGTTGAGATCAATAGACGAAAGTGATGTGCAATTATCTTCCAGATCTCGAGTCAGCGGGAAGACTCTCAAAGGCTCTTTTTTACTATTGTGGTTAGAAGGACGATATTCGTTTAGAGCTTCTCCGCGTTGTTTCACAGTTAATTCTCCTTGTCTTTGACAAAACATAGCTGTGTATTTCTCAAGCAGCTAGCTGTTAGCAATAAAACTTTAATCAAAGATAGTTTTTTAACTCAGATTTGTCTATTGAGATGGGAGTTTAAAGTAGGATAATGAATTATGTCTGAGGGTTTTAGGAAGAGTAATTATTATCTCTCCACGAATGTTTATTGAGAGCAAAACCATAATTTTCTCCAAAAAAAGAGAGAGAAGGTTCGTTCAAATTCATCACTCATTGTCGACGATAATGCACCCCTAAGGTATATATATGACACTGTTTCTGACAATTTATTGCGTTTCATGGAGAGTGTTGATTCTAGAGCATTTAGCAGAAATTTTAACGAAATCTGTTGTTCAGGCACACCTGTCAGGCTAATTTTCTCATCTATGTCAGGAGTTCAGCTGAAAGGGGATTCTGGTGTTTCCTTGTATCTCTAGAGCACGAAAAACAATCAGAAAGAGTGAGATTGACCACACATCTGCTTAAGTTTTAATTGAAGTATAGCCTTATACCTTCAGAGTTTGCTCTAACTAACTTACCCAACTCCTGCCGAAAAAAAAAAGAGAAAAAAGACTCACAATCATAAATATGATGTTGGCTTGGAGGAAAAACCCTAATTCATCTCCATCCTCTGCATAAAATTATCCAATCGGGTTTTTAATTTCCAGATCAGATAAAGGAAGAATCAAATTAGGGCTTTTCTGAGTATAAAATTTTCTATTTTTCACTCCACAAGCACTAATTTACTGTATCAAGATTTTAATTTCTCGATTAAAAACTAAAATCGGCTCACTAATTAGCCACATACAAATATATCATTCAATTTATATAATTCTCAGAACGAGTGATATTCTTCTTTCACCATTACCACCTTTTACTAAAGTATTTCTCTACCAATGACAGCCATCAATTTCAGAATTCACGGAGACTCAGGCTTTCAAAACGGTGTACAATATTCAAACGATTCTACTCCAAGATCAGGACGCTCATGTAGCTTTCTTCAAATTCTGTTGTTTTAATTGCATTCATTACTTCCACTAGCAATATTTCATATAAACCCAAGAAAGTCCTTGGAAGCAGAGACAAGACATTCCAGCGGTGAAGTAACCCTTTGCACATCTATTCATGTACTGATTTGGTGAACTCTTAGTCTGATCAGCAAAACAGTACCGCTTTGAACACTCCAAAGGATATGGACTCGTTAGACATGTTCAGGCGAAGCTACGGGCCAAAGGATACGAAGGAAATTTCTCTGAAAAGAGTACATTCTGCGAATAAACTCCACATTCCCCTGCGGGACTACGACCTTGATCAAGACAACGACTCTCAGCATCATCCAAAGCAAGAATTGCTTCAATCAGTTACCACTCCAAAATCACTGAGACGCCAAAGAAACAAGTCTGAAGGCATTTTTCGAACAATGGCAGAGCATTCACTGAATTCTCCAAGCATGCAGAAACCCGGGACACCTCGATCGCAGATGCAATTCACTTTTTTCCAACAAGCCCCGCTTCATCTGCCTTTGTTAAATATGCCATCCCCTTCAAACAGGTTACAAAGCAATTTTGGATTCATGAACGGGAATGGCGCATATTCACCGAGAGTATTTATGAGCATGTCCGATCCTCGAAACCAGCTAGGTTCTCCTACGAATCGTGTGATGATGAACCCTGCTTACGCGGATCAAGCCACTGCTCAGTCTCCAGGTGGTAGCAACTTTAGACAAGCGTTTCAACCACTCCAAAGGAATCATTTCCATCACCAATCTGCCTTTTTCCCTTCCATAAACATGCCTCAACAGCCGTTTTCTCCCTTCAACAGTATCTTCTCAAGCCAAGGCCAGAGATTCAACAACAAGCCCTTTGATGAAGTGGATCAGCTTGATCAGATCCTCCAAAAGCAAAACGCTGTTCTTGAAACAATAACACATGAAATGAATCACGACGCGCAAGATCAATCTGACAGGGAGTACCATCTTCTAGAAAAGAAATTGCACAAATTGGAGGAGAGAAACCGATTAGAAGAAGAAGAGTTGAATATGAATAGGACTAGAAGTCTCTTTTCTCATCATACTAAACACCATAGCCTCAGACCGAACAGCAGAGGTAACCATTTCATTGATCTTATAACACGACGCTAAATGGTATATATTTGCTACACTCTAGGTGATGATGATCTCGAGGAAAAAATTGACTTTTTGGAGGAAGAAGTCCGAAAACTTAGAAGCGAGAGACAACTATATCGGTACGGATCCTCACCGTCATCTAGACATCACTCAAATCAAAGAAGATCTCATCATGGAGATTACTACTATCCAGACTACGAGGAATCTGAATACTACAGCGATTTTCCTTATCCTGAAGATGATTACCCTGAGAAATTCAAAAGAGTCCCTGAAGATGAGGAAAATTCTGAAATTGAGCAAGACACTGTATTTTTGAGTAAGTTATAACGAATTACTTCAGCATTTTGACCTTATCTCTCACGATTTAGAGCCCTCTTATCGGAAGAAACATGGAAAACATCATTCTCGCCATACCACCACACCGAAAAAATCCATTTTCAAGCAAAAACATGATCAAGAAGAAAAATCGTTAGAAAAATCGTCTCTTAGCAAACCTGAGGAAAGCTTCACGGCAAAACCGTCAATCAGTAGCAAGTAAACTTTATTTTCGCTTCCAAGCTCATGAATATAAATAAAAGAGAGAAAAAAGAGAAAAATAAACGATTGCTTCGAATTTATGGCTGGACGATGGCTTATACTCAGCTGCTCACAAGAGACACCTACAAGGTTGTTGAAAAAAAGAAATCGCTTGTTCAGAAGGGCATAGGCGATAATGTCGAACCATGCATTCAAGTAAACCCAATTCAATTTTCAGAACCTCAAAATGAAAATTAGTTCGTGCAAAACTTTATCGCTTCCAAACTAGAGAAGGAACTAAAAGCCGTACACATTATTTCGATTATTATCGAATTAATATTTAACACAAAGATTTATCTCGACTCCCGTTCGTTCGTAATCACCAACGACCTCGAGAAAAAGGGTTTATTTGGCAAAAAAACGTTGAGCGATCAAGACTTGGATGAGAGGATTAACAAAATCATTTTTGTAATTAAGATGCTGTTGGACTATAAACTTGATTATTTCTCGCTTTCAAGGTTCACTTAAAAGTCCTCCTGGATAAATTCACGAGTTGTTTGGCTCATGAGCCTTTGTCCAATGCATTCCTGGACTTTCTTGGTAATTTGATTCTTTTTTCTCAATCTAATCTTCTAGTTTCGATATCTCAAAACAAGTGCATGCCGCCTAACAATTTCTTCTTCGAATTTGAAATCAAGAGACTTGGTTTCACGCATTTTGGAACTCTCAAGTTCGTTTTGAGCTATTTATCATACCCTGATAAACAATTGTAGGAATATGGCAGAAAACAATTCAAAAATGATCATTGGAATGTTCATTCTAATTCGAGTGCTTATCTACCAATTTCTCCTCTGTCCAGGGAAAGAACTCAAGCATCTCCATTTCAAAATTCCCTCAAACGACCTTACAAAGCAGTAATAGGATTAGATTTTCCTTTTTATAATAAATTGATTCCCCCGACAGCAATCTGCTCACGATTGGTTCGATTTTATATCAAATTACTCTCGGAATTTTCCGAGGTTCTACGCCTTTGATCCAGCACAATCAGGACCATCTTTCAGGAGCACTTAAAGTGAAGCCCAGAGCAAAGATATTACAAACAGGTAGATCTCAGCAATCATCATTCGGTGTAGTAATTATGTGTTGTTCTCAATAGATTTAATCTCGGAAGAAGTATTAAAGAGCAAGAAAGTTGTCAACGAAGATGAGGTTATCAAGGGAGTTTTGTCCAAGAATGATCTCTCAAGCTTGTTCAAGGACCATGTGAAAGCGTAAATTTTTCAGAAATGAATCCACGTAAATATTTATCTGGTAAAATAGGGCTGAAGGCATAAAGGTCTTAGTGGGGGTTTTGCTTGATACGATGTATAAAATCACTCATGCCCACTATATAAGCCAGAAAAAAGATGAAGATGGCAATTAATAACGTACTTTTTTTATGAGTGAGAGCAATTTTTAGACCATAACTCTCATGATGTGTCATTGTATATTTTATACTAGAAATAACTCGTATTCAATCTGTTAAACTGTAACAGCATACATTTATCCACAGTACTTTTACTATTAATCAATGAAAAGATAATTCTTGCAATAATGAACCTTTTTCGGAGAATATCGAATGAGGTAGATCTTGGTTAAGGCAACTGGAATTAAATTTGGCTAATAAAGTTTCCTGCTCATAGTAGAAACCTGCCTGGAAAATTGACTTTTAAATCTTTGTCTAAATTTATTTAATAATTTATTTTCTAATTGTGATTTTGAATTATCAATTTTTGAATTTGCTTGAAATCCTTAGAGTAAAGGTAGTTACACAGCAAGCCAAATCACTCATTTTAAATGAAGGGACAAGTGTAAATTTTATCAGGAAAATTGTTATGGAAAGTAATGGAGGTTTTGATGTACAACAAGAGTTTTGGGTTAATAATTTCAAATTGATGGAGTTGGTATGACTGATTTATATTCTTATCTACAACGTCTTGTTTTGTTTGGGTAAAGGGTTGAACGTACATTGAAGGTGAAGGTAATTTCAGAATCGTTAACAGTTCTTGCTAAGGAAATTAAGTGCAGAGGTTAAAAATCTTATAATGCTACAATCAGAAGAGGAAGTGATCTATAAAATTAATCTCATAAGTCTTCATTCATTAACAAATCGGTTGATAGTATAATAAAGCAAATATTAAATTGACTCGAGACATAATGCATAGTATATTATATCGCTTAACACAAGACATAACGAGACCGTCCTAAACCAAAAAAAAAACAGTAAATTATTCGATGAATTTACTTTCTAGCATATGAATCACTATTATGGAGTAAGTAAAGCTTAATAAATCACAGTGTTTTCTTTTGATAAAACGATGCCCTGATAGCCCTTTTGGAATCACTCATATCTTATCAATCAAAGCTTAGATTAATAAAGGGAATACTAGCTCCATTTCCAAGGGCGGGCTCTATTCTAATGGACACTTCGGAAATATGAAGTGAGGCAGTACATTAAATTTCCGAGTTAGATTTAAATTGGTAATGATGACAGCCACTTCATTTTCGTGTTTTATATGTAACAATGAATAAATCACAACCTATACACTCTCTCGACCCAAAGGTCGCTGCTGTCAATAAATCAGGAAGGAATAATAACAACAATAAAGTATTAAGACGGTAGATAGGATACAGAAAATTCACTAGAGATCTCGAGAACTTTTTCGCTCTCTCGTCGTTAGAGATCCTTTTGGTTTCGCTTTCGCTTTTGTGGAACTCGGCTGAATCAACGGCAATTTTATCTCTGCAGGGAAAAAGTTCTTGCTTGTCGGATTCGTGCTATGCGCAACCGGACTGAGGTTGTCAAATCTGAATAAGGAAGGGTTTTTCAGCGATTTCACAGAAGGTAACTGGCCCGGAGACAAGACGTCCTTTTTGGGGATCATCGGACTAACTGCGATATCCTCAAGATTTTTCTTCGAAGTTGTTACAATAGGCTTTGGATCGATATGCTTTTTGAAGATTGTCTTCCAACTGTGATTGGTGCTGATCTGAATTTTCAGCTGGCTCAGTGCTTTTCGACTCTAGAAATAAGGTTTATGATATTAAGAAAGGAACTTGGGTTATACTTCAATTGCCCTAGACAAGGTTTGAAGGATTCTCTTCATACAAAAAATGATTTCTTCGGTCCTGTCTGCCTTATTAACGATTCCATTTTGGAGCACTTGATCGAAATAGTTATGGATTTTAGGCAGCAAATTCATCTTGTAGATGATGGTTAATATGACTTTCTCATCAGCATTGAAGAAAACGATATCAAAGATCTTGAGCATTAGGCTCTGGAACATATTATTGTGTCTAAAGAAGGTGATCAGACTATTTTATTCATGCTTAGCTGATTTACTTGTATTCGAAAAGCCAAATGATAAGCGTGTGCCAACATGTGTCTGATACCGAACGGATGATGCTATATTTCTCTTTAACGTCGTTCTTGATGATTAAGTAAAGCGTCTCGACCAGAAGGAGTCTTCCGCTGCCCAAAGTCTCTGTGATCTACTCAGACAATTATCAGTAGTGTTCAAAAGGGTCGATAATAACCTGGAAATCTTGGACGTACACTGTGAAGTCTTTCCTCTTAAGCCATGCATGTGAATGAATGATTGTCTTCACCAAAAAGTCGAAATATTCTCTGCAAATTGAATGAAGGGCTTTGCCATAAAGGTTCAGTGGCTCTGTGTCACTAAAAAAGAGATAGGAGAAGCAACCATTAATTCCTGAATATCAACAATATCTTACAGATTTCGAAGCATGGTGTTGAGAATAACACCCGTCTCATAACCAGTATTTATCTCAGAGATGTGATGCACTTTGATCTTGAGCAAGTAGTTCTAATTACAAGAGTTCGTGATAAAGAAAGGAATCAGAGGGGCTCGAATTACCTTCATGAGAAGCCTGAAGAACTGGCCAGATTCTGGTTCGAACATTGCCCACCAAAGTCTCGTGAAATCCCTTCTCTCAGGGTTCAGCGAATCACTAAGCACTGTACCTCTCACACTAAGTGCTCTATCGACTATCAAGTTCAGAAAATCACATAGCATCAGTGCGTATTTATCGTCTGTTAAAATTGCCTTTGGAGTAAATTCTTTAGATTTTGCCTGCTTATCCAATTCAGTCTCCACGAGAGCAGCCACCTTCATGGGATAAAGCCCGCATAGATCCTCAATAGCGGTGTTTTCATAAGACTCATCGACGTAAAAAGGAGTTATTCTCTTCGTTTGATTGCCCACCTCTTTCGTGGGTGTCTTGTCGATTCTTCCAAAGAATTTTTTGCGATTAGAGTCTTGCTCAGTATATACTCGATCTCGATCCATAGATACATTTTCAGACTCTTGTTTAGAAGATTGCTCTCCATCAGCTTTCTTCAGAAATGAGCCTTTTCGAGTTCCTAGCTGCCTGTCTTCGGTTGGTTTTGAGGGAGTATTTGCCATCGCGAACGCGAAGCTGCTTGCTGTCGTTCTCCTTAAGGTGGCTTGGCGTGGACTATTCAAAGGAGAGCGCACAGTTGTTTGGAGTACTGGAGACCGCTCTCCACTCTGCTGACTCGTCTCAAACGACAATTTCTGATGCTCCGTCACAGAGGTCGACTTGGAGAATTTGCTTCGTTCAGCGAGTCTAAGACTATGGTATCTGGCCGCCAGGTCAACAGAACGCTTGGTTTCGCGGATCTTTTCTGTTTGTTGCTTCGCTGCTATTAATTTCTTTCGAGATTCATCCACCCATTGCTTCGCATTGAACTCTGGCTTATTTTTCAGAATACTCGCAATTCGATCAATATCCAGGTTCGAACCATCGTCTTTCTCCTCAGGAAGAGGTTCTACTTTCTTCTTCTGTTTCTTATTTGATACTTCTGCAGGGTATTGGTCGGGATTGAGAGCTCCTTGGAGATAAATTGAAATTTGTTTTGGTTTGAACCGTAGATCGGTTTTGTTTGTGTCAATGCCTGGAGCTCCCTTGAAGATTGCGCGGACGATATCCAGGAAGAATTCCGTGTATCTCATGTAGTGAAATACTCTCATTAGATTGGCACCTGACAGGGATAGTTCTGCCACATTGAGAAACGTCAATAAGAATTGAGAGGCTCTTTCAAACTCGAGGTGGTGGAGGATCCTGAACGGCATGTTATAGTGCATTATATAGTTTGCGGTGTAGTCTTGGTCGAATTTTAGATAGAAATCCGAAATTTTAAGCAGATGATTCAAGTTATTTTCGATTTCGTCGCGATTAATGCACTCATAAAGCATATTAACTAGAAAAAGCAGTCAGTCAGAATTGTTGGAGGAGAGTGTCCTTACAGAAATTCTCAATGGCGAAATTATTTGCTCGTATCAGAAACGCATGATTCGGACGATGGGTAAGCATCTCTACTATTTTTTGTCCTCTGATGTTATAAGAAGCGGTTCTAATTGCTTCAATGTTTTTCTTTTTTGGATTTGGATTGTCTTCAGCCTTCGAGTCTGAGTTCTCTTCCTTCTTTTCAACTTTTACTAGGTCCGGGAACTCTCGAGCCCACTAAACGAGATTTAGCAAAGCGCAATCGGACGAAATGCTTACGCAATCTTTAAGAGGGTACATTTGAGGATCCATGACTAATGCCAACATCAGCTCCAGGTTATCTGGCAGTTTGAATGCTTCGGCCACCACAGCATTCTTTTGGATCAACGGAACTCCCTCTAATGGAATTTATTAATTCAATCGCAAGGATTAGGATATACTGCAGCAGAGCCATTCTTCGAGTCCATTGATAAACTCTTCTTTTATCTTCTCGTCTTTTTGCTCTGGGAGCTCATCGTGAGAACCATTACTACCGTTTTCGTCTCCTGATCGGTGGCTTTTAGAGGCAGAAAGTCTATTTTCTATGTTTTTGAGCAATGGTGTGGAGGCTTCGGTCATTATGTCTTGCTTCGAGAGAAGTACTAAAATCGTTCAATGAAACTCTCATCTCTCTGATAAGATGATACTTACATTCTTGGATTTCAAGATTGAATTGGTCTTGTTCTGTCTCCAGATAGAATCTCAATTTTTCAAGCAAATTACAGGATTTGATAATGATTTTCTCTGAGTTGGTGTTCGCAATGAACATTTTCATGCTTCGGCACACCATTGAGTGCAACTGATCATAAAGTGTACTGCGCATCGACTGAACAATAACAGATGTTAACAACACTACAATAATTCGATAGTTTTACGGCTGATGTGATATCAATGAGCTTATCTGCATAATCAAGCGCCACATTTTTAATGACGATGATGTTGAAGAGAATCTCTGGACAATATTCCAATGGACTTATACGCACCGCATCATTCTCAGGCTTTTGCTTCAATTGCTCCTTCACGAAGTTTTTAATCCCAAATTGTAACAGTCTCAAAGTCTTTGTTCTTTTCTGTTTCTGGACTTTCTCCTCGAGTTCTGATATGAAATCTAAAGCAATCCAAAACGCCCTGATGAAATTTTCTCTTTTTGTGAATTTTTCCAAGCAGCATTGCATTATCGTGTCGATCTGAAATGAATAGTCAATGGCTTTGATAATATGTATCGAATTTGTTAGGATACTGGAGTTGGAAGGAGCGGATGACAGAGCAGCAGGTACTTAACCATCTCTGGCTCGTCGAAAATGACTGAATTCTTGCGGTCGAATGGTAGCAGCTCAGTGATGACTCTGCAAGCTCTAGCAGTTTTTTGAGTCCGAACAGTTATATCTTTTTCATAAACCTGCGTGAATCAAGATAAATAAGGTAAGATTCATAGCAAGGTCAAGATTACTGCGCTCTTTAGGAGATTAATGGGAGTTTCAATCATTAGAATCTTTGGTCTTCAATCGCGGTCTTTCTTTAACTTTAAGAACGATGAAATAATTAAATATTAAACTAATTTTTTTTTCACAAGGCCGCTCATCGGAAAAGAAATGAACCCAGTTTCATTCCAAAAAATTTGCACTTAATTAATTGAATTGGAAGTCAATACGCTCTCCTGGGGATCTTTGAGAGAAGTTGCGTTTTCGTATTTGAATATTTGTAAGCGAAAAAAGGAGCGAATCTCCAATAAGGAAAAGCCAGGTTTAATGGTCTAAAATAAGTCATTAGGGCTTAATGGTCTGATCTAGTTGCATTGCTGGTCTGTTCATTGAAAATTCTCCCTATAAAACCAAATAACTTCAGAACCTTTCGTTGGTATTAGGAGGAGATCACTGAAAAAATTTAAATCTCTAATTAAAATTTTAATTCGCAAATTCTCTCACATTTTTGTAAATTCATTAAGTCACATCGGCAATCAATTAGTCTAGCTGCCATCTGATCACACCAATCATGGTGTTGGGAATTGTGTTCAGATGAAATGAGACTTGAGGCAAAAATTTCGAGAATATGACAGAAAAGCCTAGGAACTTAACGCACTGGCACCAATATCGTTCTGAGACCGTAGTTTTTTTTGTGATTGAAAAATTAAGGCTTTCGAATATGATCTAATGCTTCTAATTTAATTGTTATTTTGAGCTATTCTCTATTATTCATCCATTTTTGGGCGTTTCATTGAAAACTCTTTCAATTATCCTTTCAGTTCATATATATAGACGAATCCATAATAGTCTCTCATATATCTCACCCAGTGAAGTCGGAAACAACTTACTGAGCTGGTTTCATGCTTAGAATTAAAAATAATAATTTCACAAATGCCGCTCTTGGACTATGATGTTTATCAGCTTCAGTGATTCAAGAAATTGGGACTTTCTTGAAAAGTATGAATTCTTGGTCCTGAAAACTATGAATCCTTGTTATTGAAATTCTAAGCACCAAAGCTATTATGATACCAATACGAGGTGACTCTTATTGCCGCTGATCGCTTTTGATAGGTAGTACGAAAACAAATGAAAGAGCCAGAAAAGCATGCAGGTAAGCAATTCCTAAAGAAAGCTTAAATTAAGCTTAAACTTCAAATTTCATATACAACTTCAGCGAAGGAATACAAGTAAATTTTTCTCTACGCACAATGAAAGTTGTAAAATATAATTCGCCAGCTTAACTCAAATGCTCGATCCAATCTCTTCCTCCCTTTACTTTCTCTCTGTCCATCTTCGTTGTTACGCTATTGTTTCTCCACATTCCGGCTGCTGCCAAATGCTAGTGACAAAGTAGTAAATATTAATTATAATTGAAAGACATTCATTTCATTCATACGTCTGTGAACTTTCCATTCAGTCCATAACGATCTTCAGCTTTGACTAGAATACGCCGGATCGAGATTAAAACCCGTTAAAATCAATTTACGCATGGTTGATCCGGATCCGATTGACATTGTCGTCGTCTTATAGAGCAAAGCAGCGTGCTTTTTGAAAAATTCTACAATTATTGGTCACTCATTGTACGCTAAAAGGCTTTAGAATACCATCGTCCTCAGCAGAGTACGTCTTCTTTCCAGCTTTCTGTGTCGGTGAGAGGTCTAATGATTCCATAGCAAACTTTATTTAATTATTAATAGTTTGACAGTTCTACTTGAACGTTCAAATAGGCCGATAGTTAAAATTGATTCGAGGTTTGAACCCTTGTCAGAAAATGATAACTTTTGATGTTTATAGATGACCTGCGGATCTTATGAAAGAGCAAATTAATGCACGACTTAACTGACATAAGGAACGAGGACAAAAATAGAATTTTATTTGTTAGGAACCACATAATGAAGGCTACTTAGAAGGAAACCGCGAAGCCCCCTTAGCGAAATTGAAATTCTGGACCTTCGGCCTTCGAAGTTCAGTTATGCCTAAAAATCTTCAGAGAAGACCAGTTTTGAAAAACAAAGATATAGAAGACCGGATAAAGCAGCGGAAGCGCCATGCAGTAATGGTAGTCTGTTCTCATGAAATCAATAATTGGATTTCCAGTCTCCGGCAGCAGCTTAGCTCCAACCATCCAAAACGATAACGCTGTAAACCCCATGAATGTGAGTAGAATCGTGACGATCCCCCAGAAAATTGTCAGTTGAGGGTCTTGATATCTCTGGGAAGCTAAAAAATCCAGACTTTTCAGTGGAGGGGTAGAACTGTAATAAATCTCTTGAGAATGAAGAAAAGACTGATTTTCGAAATTTTGGCCAAGGGTTTTGAAGTCTCCTTGCTTGTAAGTCAAAACAATAGTGTCTTCTGTGGTCATTGAGTTGTTGCTCGAGTGTTGATCTTCAAACTCCCAATTTAATTCCTCAAATTGCTTGATATTCTGACGGTCTTGGACATAATCAGGTTGATTGAGAATACTGAGTACGTCATTGCTGAATCCATTGATGGTTGTGTTGGCAAAACCGCTCTCGTGGTCTCTGTCTGTCTGAACAATTTCAGTCATTAGATATACCGGCTTTGACCAACCAAATGAATGCTTTTATTAAAATTCGGTTGCTGTTTTATTTCTTGCAGATGATATTGGAAACTTGTTTTGATACTGGGTGTATTTAAGCAAAGTTTAGAAATCCGTTTTTTAGTTTTTTCATTCTGCATGCGGATATAATAGGGTTTTCACTCATCGAAGAGAAATTGCGTAGATTTCGTCGATGTTCTATTGAGCTGCTAACAATTTTTGGCAAAAAAGATTGTAAATTGTAAAAATAGGTGTAAGAATAGATGAACCTAAAATTGTTAAAAAAAATTTCATTATGAGCAATAGACCGAATCTGTGTTCAATCTGTTCTTTAACGAATAAAACGGAGTCCGAAACATTGAAATAATGAGTTTCACTCTTCGTTCTCTCAAGAAATAATGCAAACTAATTTTAGAATTCTAATATAAGATTCATAAAGATGACGACTAAGGCTGAGATGGTGTGGAAAAATTTTAAGGCCGAAGTTCCTACTTATTAGCAGACATGAAGAGTCCAAATTATGGAAAAATACTTATTAGAGGAGAAATTGCACCGCATTTGCTGCAAATAATTTTTTTGGTTTTGTGATTTGTCTACTTGAGGACCTACTTAGCTAAGTAATTTTCCATGAGGAAAGCTGAGATAATTCAGGCTAGTCGCACCGTTTTTGTAGAAGTGCCGCTTGCGCAGATTTTTTACTGAAGGACAAGATGACATCGAATTCGAAACTTTTTCACCGGACAAAACTCAGAAATCAGATTCGATACTACAAATAAATAATATTTCACAGAAGCAACCCATGAATTTTTTCAACAATGTACATCTCTTCCTCCGATCATTACCAATCAATCTGTCCTACTAGTTAGGAATATTTTCTCGGAAAACGAAGACTAAGGTTCTCCCCGAGCAAAACTCAAAGAACTTCAAAATGATTGTTCCTGGAATTTACTGGATGGCTTATCCAACCACAAAGAACATCAGAGACATCGTTACTGTCTTATCGACCACGAAGTCAAGCTACTATCGGATTTGGAATCTAAGCGAGCACATTTACGACACTAGTCCTTTCGATAACAGAGTATTTGTTTACCTATAGCGTTAAATCTCAGAGTGAATTAGGTCATTGCGCATGGATTCCCAGGTTATCCATGCCCTCCTCTACTGGCGATTATGGAAATCTGCCTGCAGATCATAAACTGGCTAAACGAAGCTCCTCAAAATTTTGCAATCATTCACTGCACTTCCCATATGGATCGAACGGCACTGGTAGCGTCTTGTTTGATGACAATGATGAAGGATACAGAAACTCCTGTGGAGGCGTTGCTTCTTTTTTGTGCAGTACTATTGGATCAAATTGCGACTAACATTGAAACAAATTTTTTAGAAAATGAAGAGAGACGAAAGCAAGATCCTGCTCCCCTCAGAGCATATGCTGATAAATTATTATTCCATCTTAATGCGTGGGATAAAGGTAAAGTTATGAAGGAAACTATGAACTTGACTCTGTTTTTCTAACAGCTAAATCATAAAAAACTTACGCTACAAAGAATAATGCTCAGTGAGATTCCTCAATTGAGAAAAAAAAGCAAACGCGCTCCTGAAGAGGACTACAGACCCTACGTCCAAATTTTCAAAGGAACCAAAATTATCCATAATGACCTCACGCTCGAGTATATCTCATTCGGCTATGATTGTCGCTTTAATAATGTTAATTCGATGGAAAAATAGAAAGCAAGTCCCAGACTCTTATTCTCAGAAAGATTTTTCAATTATGTTTACAATACAAACGAAAGTTGAAGGAGATTTTTTAATCCGCTGCAGGCATTATCGAAGCGGAGACGAGCGGGTTTCAAGTTTTCGGCTAATGTTGAACTCTGCGTTTATATTGGATGAAATATTGCGATTTAAAAAAGTAAGCGTAGACGTCTTCTCAGCTAAACAGTCGTTAGAGTGAAATTGATATCGGCAGCGAATTTATTGTGAGCGAAGAGTTTTACATCGATCTTTTTTTCAAATTCGAATCAGGTATTAATCTCTTCTAACGGAGTGAGAGCACATTATTTATTTTATTAGAGGATAGTACTGAAAGCGACTGGCTTGAAGGTTTCCGTACAAAGTGTCAGAATACTAAAATGAAAACATGGGACGAGTCAACAAAGAACGGTGTATTTTTAAAAGGTGAAGAAGAAAAAGAGGTCAGCGAAGAAAAAGTTTTGAAAGAGGATTTCTTTATAAAGCAAGCTTTAAGCAGAGAGCTGGAGGACTGTTCATTGGAAGAAAAAGAAGATGAGCCTAACGATAGAATTGATCCTGAGAAATCCAAGAAAATTGAGCAGTTTCTGGATGCAATGGAATCTAAAGATATTGATGAGAACGATATTGACGATTATATTAGTACCTTAGAGCAATAGCTAGAATAATCATACGCTTTTCAAATTGTAATGAATTAACAACTTCCTTATTCGATGGCTTGATGCTTATTTTTTTGGGTAATGTTGGCTTAAATGATTCAGAATTACATATTTCGATGGTATATACATATATAATGCAATCTTGTAAACATATTTAATTAGCATGTTCTGAGTCGATTATATCTCTTGAGTTTTCACTAATGATCTCACTCTCAGAGGGAATTTACTACGTTTGCTGCTTATTCATTAACAGTATTTCTTCGCATTCGTTGAACTGAATGAATATCAAGATTTAAATCGCCTCGCATTTAATGTTTTCAGAATATTTGTGGACAAAGTATTCTTATTATGTTTGTTGCTTAAAAAGAAGTTGAAGGATGAAATGTAGGGTGAAGCGGATATTCGAAAATGCCAAAATCAAAGCTGCTTCATTAGAAACTGTGATCAAAAGTTAGGATTTGTGACATTAACAAGGAGACATGCATATAATTTTGTTAATAATCAGCCTTGTGGAAATTTTTCAATGCTCTTAAAGCAGCAGCAGGTTTGAAACTGTCCCTCACTTCCGGTTCGTTCAATACGATGAGGATCAAAATAGCGATCTAACAAATTTTGTGAGGGATGTGTGCAGTGAAAAATTTGAAATTTACTTTTAATGCAAAATTGATGCTACTGAGGGCGATGACCAACGTATGAATGCCATTCTCCCAATATCCTTGAACAAAAGCCTCGCTATCCCAGAATGGACCCCAGAAGAGAAGCCAGTTAAGATCTGTGAGAAGTGTGAAACCGATGAGCCATCCAATGACGACTTTTTGATTCTATACAAGACAGTTTGAGTGAAAATCAGCCTATGAAAATGAGATGCGGTTACTTTCTGGAGACCCCAAGCCATGTAGGCAAATACAAAGAGGGGAAGGTTGTAATCGGCTCGAGAAAAGCTTGTGAATGCGGCAATTATAGCTGATCCGAGGAAGAGATTTCTAGTCCAGAGCGCGGTGTTCACCATATTCTCTCAAAATGCTGTTTATTAAATATCAATATTTAGTTATAAAGCTTTATTTATCAGTTTAATTTTCAAGTAGGTGATTGGTTTCCTCTCTTGCGAGAGTATTCATTTCTGAAAAGTGGAATGCATTCGTAATTGAAGAAATTCACATCAGATGAGCGAACTACCAGGACTTTGGGTTAATATGCTGTTTAATTCAAAAATTATGCTTTAGGGTCAACATATTTAAAAGAAAAAATATTCTCTAACGACGAGAATGTAACACTGCAAAATTATTTAGATTGTGACGGACACTACTCATAGAATGATAGAGTTTTCGAATGCGCCTTTTAAGCTCTCTTACAAAGCTCCAAATTTCTCGATGAAGATTTTTTTTCTCCCCTTGGGAAAAGATACAAAATACGGTTAACTTATTACATTTTCTCCGAAATCGCCTTCGCCACAAGAGTTCATACTCGGCGTCTCATTGCAAATGATCTATTCTCAATGAAAAACATCAGGACTCAAAGAGTTTCAAAGAATACTGGCAATGATAAGTAAGAGAGAAATTTTCCGGAATTTATTTGAGACACGGACCTTTATGTTCAAGCTGCTGATAGCCAGCTATGTATATATTTTGTATGACTGTGATCTCAGAAAATTTCTTAGGAATTTTTGCACTCTTTCCAAATTCTGGATTTCAATCTTTAAATCTTCCAATTAGAAATTATTAAACTAAAATAACCCAGTATCGAATTTGTTTAACTGATCATCGCTTTTTTTATAAGCCCAAAATAGGTGAACAAAGAGCATCGAAGATATGTATTGCGCTTTCTGCTTCAGTAATCATCTAACTTTCTGATACAGGAGAGACTCAGTCTACTGAAGAATAGCAAGGAACGATAATTCAGCCAGAGTTTATAATTAATTGTTCGAATCGAATTATTCGTTTGCTGCCGGGATTTGTCCTAAATTAACTTAATGAGATGATATATACTTTAAATCTTTCGGAAAGATATAGGATTCTGTCATTGATTTCGACCAACCTATGTAAGCACTGAAGGTTCTAACCTATGAAGTATATTAATTCGTTTTTCCTGTTAGATTGCAAACATTTGCTTCCCAAATGAATTACGATGATAACGAAGAAGGCATCTCAGCAGTGCTGCTAAAGCAGAGTGATGAATTCAGGGTATCCCTGTTTTTCAGAGCAATTTTATTAAGTTTTGATATAGCCGTACAAGAAAGAGGCCAATCCTACTGCTGATCATACGCGGCTGACTATCGAACAGTCAATGAAGAAATCACAAATGAACAACAGCGGTTCAAAGAACAGCAAAAATAAAGGATTTTTTGAAACTATCTTCTCCTGCTTTCGGAAGACTCAAGAAGATCAACCTAGAACAATCACTTTTGAAGCACCCCCGAGAGTGAATCCACCGAACCATCATAAGAATATTGTGAAAAATACGAAATATAATGTGATCACTTTCGTGCCGCTTGTGCTGTACCACCAATTCAAATATTTTTCCAATATTTTTTTCTTGATGACGGCGCTATCGCAATTTTATCCTCCTCTTAAAGTTGGTAAGACAAATATTAAGAATGCAGGATTCCTAATGATTAACTGCGATTTTTAGGATATTTGTTTGCTTATATTGGTCCATTGGGATTGGTGCTGGCATTGACAATGGCGAAAGAGCTTTATGATGATTTAAACCGCTATCGTAAGGATCGAAAAGAGAATAGCGCGCAATACAGGTAATATCGAATCCCTCGACTTTGTCCCAAATAAATATCATCATATCGCAGGGTAATGACCTCTGACGGGTTTGTTACCAAAACAAGTGGTGAGTTACGAGTAGGAAATATCATAGAAATCGAAGAGGGCCAGCGTATTCCAGCAGATTGCATCCTCCTTTACTCTAGGTATATTGTATCCCATCTTATTTTGTCTAAACTCATTTAAAAAGTGAGTCCTCAGGGACGATTTATTTAAAAACCGACCAGCTCGATGGAGAAACAGACTGGAAAGTCAGGTAAAGCGAACTACTAGCCAGCATTTAGTAAGACCATATCTAGGAAGGCTATTAGGTTCACGCAAGAGTATTACAAAAAGAAGAACACGCTATTAGGCATTTCGGGTGCATCCATCACAGCCAACCCACCAACAGTCAACATTTACCAGTTTGAAGGGGTTTTTGATTCTGGTAACTCTGAAGAAAAAGAAACTCTCGGCTTAGATAACACTATGTGGGCGAGCACAGTACTAACCTCAGGGAAGGTGCTTGCTATGGTGATTTATGTCGGTCCGGAGATGAGAATCGTGATGAATTCAAGATCTCCTCGCTCCAAAGTCGGCAAACTTGACTTGGAGATCAACTTTTTGACGAAAATTCTATTTGTGGTCTTGCTATCTCTGTCTGTCGCTGTAGTTGCTATGAAGAAATTTGCTGGGCAATGGTACATCGAGATTTTCAGATTCATGCTTCTATTCTCGTCAATCATCCCGGTCAGTCTCCGCGTGAACCTCGATATCGCTAAATTGGTCTACTCTTGGATGATTGGGCGTGATGAAAGAATAAAAGGAGTAGTCGTGCGAAATACAGTCATACCTGAAGAATTGGGGAGAGTGGACTTCCTTCTAACGGATAAAACAGGCACTCTGACGCAAAATGATATGATATTTAAAAAGATCTCATTTGAATTCGGCACCTATGGCTTGGAAGACATAAATGACATAAAGGACGCTTTGAATAGCCAGTGCGAGAAGTACAGTGGACCGATGGCCGACTATGATGAAAAATTTCACCATCAAGGGAATCAAGGCGATACAGAAGGTATACCTCGGCGAAAGTTTAGAAGAGAGAAGGAGTGTCTCATCAGAGATATCGTTACTGGAATGTGTCTTTGTCATAATGTTAGTCCTGTCGAGGACAACGGTGAGAAGACCTATCAAGGGTCAAGTCCGGATGAAATAGCTCTTGTAGAGATCGCCGAGTCTTTGGGCTTCATTCTCGATTCGCGTGATGATTCGACGATTAAGATCACAAACGCCGTGAAGAAAGAAGAAGCGTACGAGATATTAGCAACCTTCCCATTCACTAGCGCTACGAAACGAATGGGCATCGTTTTAAAGCACGTTGAATCAAACCGCTATATATTCTTCTTGAAAGGAGCAGATTCTGTAATGAAAGCCAAAGTCATTGAAAAACACCGCTCGTTTCTACTCGAAGAATGCGACGTGCTGGCTCGAGAAGGCTTAAGGACGCTGGTTCTTGCGCAAAAGTACCTAACCCAATCAGAATATGAAGAATGGAAGAAGGAGTATGATGAAGCCAGTCAAACCTTAGAAGATCGTGACGCTAAAATGCAGGAAGTTATTGAAAAACTGGAGCAGGATATGGAGTTTCTCGGCATTGTTGGCGTTGAAGATAAACTGCAGGATAGAGTCCGCGAAACTCTGGAGATCCTGAGGGCTGCAGGGATTAAAGTGTGGATGCTTACAGGAGACAAGGTCGAGACAGCGACCTGCATTGCAATAAGCGCTGGCTTGAAATCCAATCTGCAAACCACATACACCATGAAAGACATAAGTGATCCTTTTGAGATAAGCTATCATCTCGACCAGTTCCAGAACAAACCCAACTGCATTCTGGTTATAGACGGCGCGACGCTATCACATGCGCTTGAACATTTGAAAGACACTTTCTTCGCGATAGCAACTAAAGCACCTGCTGTCCTGTGCTGCAGATGTGCGCCTACGCAAAAAGCGCAAATTGTTGAGGGTATAAAGCAAAGTGTGAAATTACGAACGTGCTGTATAGGAGACGGAGGCAATGATGTTGGTATGATCCAGGCAGCTGATGTCGGAATAGGAATTGAAGGCAAGGAGGGTAAGCAAGCTGCTCTGGCTGCTGACTACTCGATTCTCGAGTTCAAACATTTGAATAACATGCTGCTATGGCATGGCAGATTGGCCTATAAAAGATCATCGATGCTGACGCATTTCATTATTCATAGAGGCCTCACGATATCAGTCATCCAAATGTTCTTTAGTATCTTCTTCTATGGCGTCTCGATCCCAATCTACAGCGGCGCACTCCTTGTTGGATATGCCACGATTTTTACCGTTCTGCCTGTGTTCAGTTTGGTAACCAAACACAAACATTCTTATTATCGCCTTACACTCCCATGAATAGATATTTGACGAAGATGTTGATTTCGAGAGAGCTATAAGCTATCCTCCCCTCTACAAAAGCCTTCAAAGAGGCAAAGCGCTGAACACGAAAACCCTGCTTTGCTGGGTCTTCGTAAGCCTTTATCAGGTAATATTGCAAGGTGGCTGCTTGTATTAATATTTGTTGAAAGGGATTCGTTATTATCATCTGTGCTATTTACTTCTTTGAAGAATCCTTTTTGCAGATTTCTACGATTACCTTCAGCGCCTTGGTGATGGCAGAGTACTTGACAATAATCACAGAAGTAAACATAAAACTAGCTGATTGTTAGTGTTAATTTTTCTCATAAAAAAGGTCAACAAAGTGACGATTATATTAAAAGTGTCAATAGTTCTATCTGTGATAGTTTATTATCTGACGGCTCTGTTGTTTGGGAAGTACATTAGCCTCGAAATTATCGACTGGGGTTTCGCATTTAGAGTGCTGATTCTGACAGCGATCAGTTGGGTTCCTGTGTTTGTATTTAGAGTTCTCAAAGATCGGATCGACCCCTCCGATTACAAAAAGATTATGAAAGACGCAAGGAGCACAGAACATATAATTGAGCCTTTTAGCAGTCGATGATTTTTTTCTTTCCATGTATACTGTTAGTTTGTGTTGCTATATCTAATAAAAACATTAATTTATTTGAGACCTATCAAAAGGCATTAATGTGAAAAACAGAAATTGCTCGTCTTTTTCTTTGTGTTAGGAAAAATGATAACAATTTTAGCATAGTGTGAAAGAGAGAAAGATAATTATTTGTCAACGTTACATTAATTTAGAAAGCAAAAATTGTGAGTCTAATCTTCAAAATTTGGTTACAGGTTATTTTTCATTAACGCTTCTTCTTGATGAAATTAGAAAACAAATGTCACGCGGAATATATTCATCAGAGAAGGCAAGTTCTGAATTGCATCAGGAGGCGGAGTTAGTGCATAAAATCACTTTCGATGCATGAATTGAGAAGCAACAGTACTGACACAAAGCTCTCTTTTTGGTGTCCAATGCAGCTCACGGTGGGAATTTTTCATTGAATATTTTGAAATGATGCAGCATAATCAAATTCTTGTATGAAAATACATCATTAAGATCTGAGAACTATAATAGGTTTAAAGAACGTACTAGTTTTTGCATTAAATAAGTAATTTTTGTTTACTAGGAAAGTTCGAGAGCTTGTATATCAAATTTAGAGTAGATTCAATTAGAATGAACAAGTATATTCCTAAAAAATTATTAGGATCGAATGTATTTCTGTGAATTTGACGGTTGCTGCTCATGCTATACTTTATAACTGGAAAACTAAGGTTAATTATGATTTATTTAGATCAAGAATGTGAAAGGCTTTTGTCATAGAAGAACTTAAGAGCAATTAGTTGTTTACACTGTACAGAATTTCATCGTTATGATCCATTACCAAATGAGATGTCATTGTTGGATAATTTTGAAGAACGGATGGGATTCATATTCTACCTTTACTCTCTGTTTGATAGCTTATTTATTATTTATACTAGAAGGACGGCAACCTGGAGAAAATAATGAGTCTGAATTATGAGAACACAAAAATTATTGGTTGCGTCCATTTTGAACAAAAATAATATTTTGAATTTTGCCTCAAATTTTTTGTTTATTATTTTCATCAAGTGTAAATAGTTGAACTCTAATTTTTAGTTAGAGCTACTATTTTTACTTAAGAAGAGCAACATTGTGATCTATCTTAGAAAAAATCCTACGGCTGAATTCGACGATAACCAGAGATTTTTTTAAATCCAAGGTAATAGTTTAATACAGACGGAGTAGCACTCAGTAATCTAATCTAATTAATTTTTAAAGTTAAGGGGCCAACCAAATTCAAGCATTTCCTTTGTTCAAGTAGAAAGTATTAAGTTCAAGGATATTGGTTTCTAGAATATCAGATTTGAGGTTAAACTTAAATTTTGAAAATATTGTTTTAATTAGTGTGATTTAGCT
>ENA-UOTZ01000341-UOTZ01000341.1-compost-metagenome-genome-assembly--contig:-NODE-341-length-39938-cov-8.597677_pt1 | contig 39938 bp, 34 predicted proteins | sample MGYA00238144_ERZ746983 | MGnify/ENA primary metagenome ERZ746983 (study PRJEB28759, sample SAMN06268863) | compost metagenome | isolation source: single cell | place: USA: California, Emeryville, Joint...
TTTAGAACAACCAAGCCATTATTTTGCGTAGGCACATAAAGCAATGAGCTTTGAGGTGATAAATCCCAAGTTCCGTAAGGATGCACCCAAATCTGCCTGCCAAAGAGATCGAATTCACGTTTAAAATTAGCTACATTTTTGTTCCCGAGGTTGTAAGAAAGTATTCTATTCTCCGATGGATCGATGAGGATCAGACTAAGGTCTTGTACTGTGAATATAAATTTTGGTGATTTGTAGGTAATCTTTGAAACCGAATAAATCGCGTCTCCTTGGAATGACAAAAAATGGATGATGTTATTGGATTTAAGCAATATCATATCAGGCAGGGAGGGGTGCGCGAATATCGAGTTAACTGAGTTGAGCCTTAATTTATCGAGCTGAAGGATTGATTTCGTGAAGTTTTTCTCAACATCAAAGGAAGTCACAGTTCCATCTTGCTCATTGGCTGCGTATAACACAAAGCTTTGTCCTGCTTTAGAAAGATAGAAATCCTGCATATTTTGATGCATGCTGGAATGGATCAACTTACTTTGAGTCAAATTAGTTAAATTGAGTCTTAATGATGAAAGGCTCAAGGTTTGTCCTGCCGTTCGAGTGAGGACGATAAGGAGTGGATGCAGATCAAGAATCACCTGTTTCATAGACCCTTCAACTGGGAGGATGGTTTTTGCGTGACAAACCATCCTTTCTGAGAAGAAGCATTCACTCAAAAATGGTTTATTTTCTGCATATTCGTGACATTGCAAAAAAAGATAGAAACTTTCAGAGGTAGTTGTTGGTCTTTTAAATTCAACAAATGAACAGGATTTCAAATGAAGTTTCTTAGAGTTTTCGTCTAAGACTTCGAATTCGATACTGATAACATCTTTGTGACCAAAAGTACCTCCTTGGATCGAAGCTTTAATTCCCGGACCTGTAAAATAGTCAGATATTCTCACTACAGCCTGCTGATTGTAAGAACTCACAAGTTTTTTTGGAAATTGCTTGAAATTGAAAACATTATCGTCATTTTTGACGTGAAAAATTCTCGTCAATGGTGTCTCAATTGCTGATGTTTTTATTTGAGGGTCTCCCGCTTCATCCCAGACAAAAAATTCTGCTCTGCGAACTTTGAGTGTTGTTGTCTCAGCATAACTCCTCTTCGAAGGCGGAAGCGCGTAGATAACTTGAACTGGAAGTTGTTTTATCATTATATAAGCTCCAGTAAGCTCGAGAAATTTGTAATTTTGTCCAGGTAGTGGATAAGCGTACAATGAAAGTACAGGATTGGAGACCATGAATTCCTCGTGATAGATGTCATTGGTGCTGTTTTTTCCAAATATATATACTGTCAAGAAACTCCTGTAATAGGAAGCGCCTCTCATAGTAGCATAATATCGCCCATATAAAAGCAAGTACTGGTTATCGACCAAGATGCTGGAGAACAGTTCTTCTGAAGTACAAAACGAGCATACTTTATATTGAATGGGATGGCTAAGTAACCCAGCGTCGTTTACACCAACATGATAGGTGTATCCCATGCTATTAAAGAAGAGATTCCAATAATTTTTTGTAACGCTAGGGTACACATTCATCGTGACGAATTTCCTATGAAGGACAGGTGGAGCAAATTCAATAAAATCAATGTATGTTTGCAAATCGCGTTTGTAACTGTAAGCATGAGAACCAGAAAGGATAAGAATAAACTTTTGGAAAGCCCAAACGTCGTGTATTGCTTCAAACAGCGAAAATCCTATCGTAGAATTGATTTCATAGAACACTCGCGCCACATTGTGCGACAACTTGATCGCTTGTAGAGTCCAACGATTGAGATTGAGACACGTAGAGAATCGAAATACTAGTTGCTCAGTTGAATCTTCGGATGGGCTCGTACGGAGTCCCCTCTTGTTTTCACAGATATCGGATGTCGAACTTTCAGGCAACGAAATATTAAACTTCAAACGTTGGATAACTTGCTTTTCATGAATGTTAAGAGTGTAGAAAATGGAATGGGTTTCTTTGATGTGCTGGCAATCGATCAAAATCTCGTCAATACGAAGATTTACAGCATCGTAGCATTTAATATTTGGGTCAGTTTCAAATTCAAAACTAGCTGTTTCAATTTTGTTATCTTGACTTATCGTCACTAAATGCACCGTTTTATCGGTCAATCTTGCAAAGGTAGACTCATTTACTGATGATTTGCTGTGCTTTGAGAGATGTACGGTAGAGGTTACTCCGGAAACTGAGTATTGTAGAATCTGCAATGTTTGCAATCGAGGAGGCGCGAGATTGTATTCAAGATTTTTGCCACTGAAGAATTGATTTAAATTCATGATTGAGTTTTCGCCATCTTCAAAAACAATGGGATTGGGTAAGGGATGAATTCTTGCCGAGAAAATACGGCTAAGAAGGGAAGTAGCTGTGATGAAAAATATGATGCCTTTCATCTTTTTGAAAAATAATTTTTAAAAGTTTACACAAAATACAAATCCAAAACTGCAGTCAATATAATAGCAGATGCTAAGAAAATGATATTTGCTTTCGCAAACTTTCGATGAATTACTGCGGATGAATATGAGGTGGAGGTTAACTTCTGTGCTTTTGGTTCATCTTTGACTTAATTCTATAGTTCTTGTTCTCGAAGAGAGGGTAGAGAAGAAGAATATGAGGAAGCCATCAGTTATTGGAAAAATACTGTGAATTCTAAGTTAACCTGCCAGAGGCAAGTTAGGGAGAAAAAAGCAGCAAGAAGGTTAACTTTATCTGTTTCCAGAGTCATTAACACGAGCTTTATAATCAGTAAATAAGGTTCTCATTTTCATAAAGGAAAAGAAATCTATACTCTTAGATGCTCCTCAACTCAAGCTACTAGGCTTATGGCTTTTTGAGAATTCAAAAACAATCTCTATTAACATCGATATATGCTCGATAAAGAATACTTTGAATTGATTAAACCAGAAATTAATTCTCCTTCTCCGTATTTTCTTGGCATCCAAAAACATTTCAATTATTTAATTTTCAAGGAGTTGCTATGTTCGTCAGCCATGTGGATTGAAACATATTAATTTTCCAAAAATTCCTATGAACAAAAAGAAAATTAATTCAGAAGAAAAAATACCTCCGACTGACTGTCAGGAGACTGGGTTTTCTTGCTTCGTTGTTTTTCTATTTATTCCTTCTGATTACGGAATTATCTTCAAGATAGTTTCGGAAATTTAAGCATTAGCATATGGAAAAGCGAAAACCCTGAAAACTTTTTCAAGGTTCAGTTATCTAAGCATGTGAAAACAATTTCCACACCTTGTGTTTTACAGTAAAATATGTGAGTAACTAGGAAAACGAGCTATTGCCAGACAATAAAAAATGGAAATGATAAACATCTTAGAATTTTACAAGTAATTTAAGATGAAAAGCAAGGAAAAAAGGATCAACTAGGTAGACTTGGAGCAATCAAACTAGACTCAAAATATTTGACACCAACAACAAGCATTCCGAGTCGTAGGTGACTCAATAAGTTCACAATTTAAGGTTGCCTTAACATAAGCATCGATGATATCATCTATAATTTTAGTATTGGGCTCCTTTCCTTGCAGTTTTGAAAAATATATTGATACTGCTTTACATTCAGCAAGCAAAACGAAGTACGCGTTTTTTATTTCATTATATTGGCTCGTTTTAATTAGCATCAGAAGATTGACTGACAATTCTCGCAAAGCGTCAGCACCAATTGAGTCAGCTATATCGATTAGACGTTCAAGTTGAGGAATCGATTTCTTTCTACTAAATTTCGCCATTGTATTAGAGAATTCCGTCAACGTTTTATGAAATTTGGTCTCCCACTCTTTAACAGCCGCAGTTGTAGACTCTTGGTTCCCATCCGAATCCGTTAATTGGTTAAAATTGATGCGAATGGGAGTCGAACCACTTAATTTCGAACGCATTATCTCTATTAAAAAGTTCTTTTTTAAATGGAAAACGTAGGCTAAAATATTTAATACCTTTGCTCAGTTGAAGGCATCCTTAAACGAAAACAGAAGTTCCCAAGAACTCGACAAGACATGAATTTCAAAGCCCTTACCACTATTATCAGACAACATAATATTCTACTATTTTGTTAAATGCACCTACTCAATGATACATAATAAGTATAATATTCTCTTCTCTTTGCTGCGAAGAACATAAACCCTCAGCAATTTTATAATTAAAGACCTCCGATTAACGATAAATAAGAAAACTTATAAGTCTGATATCATAATTTACAAAGGAAAAACAAAATTCCGAGATATACACTTGTAAGTCTAAAAGTTTAAACATATTGACATCCATAATTGAGCAATTTCACACTCACTCATTTAATCGAAATTAACTTCATTCATTGGAGGATTTTCGAGAGACGTGAAACGGCTTGGATACCTTGGAATTTTGCGTGATTTGACTTTTACTTAGTTCTCGGTTTTTTTGAGAGCGTTGCCTTGTAGAGATAATTTTAGCCAAAGCTTTATCCAAAGGATTGCTCTCTAATTTTACTCTCACATCAAATTGACAAAGCTCATGACTGTCGAAAAGTGGTGGAGTTTGATCAGCTTTGGCGAGTCCATATGATGGAAGTAAAGTCAAAGATTTTTTATTAGATCCTCGGCCCTTTAATTTTTTATCTAGGGACAAGTGTGCAGAATTTTCTTTGATTGTCATCGAATTTTTCTCATTACGGGCCTGAGACCGATAACTCTTCTCTTGAATCATTGAGAGCTCTTTTTGCTTTGTTGTTGAACACTTAATGCCTTTTCCTTTTTGATGGGAACTTTGAGCGCTATTTCCTTGCTGAGGTAAACCAAAACTACCCTTGAAACTTTCATTTAAAATTTCATTCTTGGATTGCTTTAGAACATCAGCATTCTTAGGAGAAGAATCACCAATGCTCCCAAAACTTTGGTTGTGCTCAAGGGAAATATTGACTTTTCTAATTTTAGGAGCTTGAACAATAGTATAGATTGGTTTTTCTGCTCTCTCGCAGAATGAGTCCTTGTTTTCCTTGTCCATTATAGTTATTGAGGATACTTTAACTCTTTCAGGCTTTTTTGAAGAACGTTTTGGACCGTTGCCAGGATTTTTAGAGCTACTTACAACATTTTCGATAGTATTTTTCTGCTTATTAGTGTCAGGGCGGATATTCGGATCCAAAACGACGAGATTTTGGGGATTCTTTACCAATATGTCTGTCGGTTTGTTAGATTTCTGGAGATCATTCTGCTGTGTTTTTGAGTCAGATTGAGTGATTTGTTCTATCTTTATTTGAGGAGAGTCTTTTTTATAGGCTTCTTGAAAATTTTCTTTATTAAGCTTATCTGACTCTTCAAGTATTTTAGTTTTTTCTTGTAAAATTATTTTGCCTTTCCTTGGAGTCACTTTCTCGAATCTGAATGGAGAAGAATCGTTACTTCTTGTTGTTGTCCCCAGATCGGTCTTCTCATTTTGATTTAACTCTCTTAAAATAAGTTGTGCGTTTTCATTGGTTGGGTTGAGAGTATGCGCTCCTGGCTCATTATTTTCAACTTTTAATAATGTGTTGAAGAGCTCTTTTACTGTAACATCAGGGTCTAAATTATCCTTATGTAGGCATTCTAGCTGTAGAAATTCTTCCAAGTCATCTGGCACCCCTTCATGAATATTCATTTCTTGATGTGACGCGCTGGTTGTGTTACTATACTGTGCTGGAGTATCAGTGTTTTCCTTGTTGCAAGCGCTGGTGGATTCACTTTCCAGCTTGCAGATCATTTGAACATCGGAAAATTTTGATTCTTTGTCTTCCCTTTCTTTCTTCGCCTCGAGTCTGTTTGGAGAAATTATATCTGACGATGTGAAACAGCGCATATTTTGCTGAAACCTCTCTTGTTGATCTTCTGATAATAATTTAATGTCATCACTCTCCTTCGTTTGGAGAGAGACTTCAATTTCCTCAGGTTGTGCTTTGTCTGCTGGAAGAGGGGGTACGAATTGCCTTTCTGACTGAGACTCTTTTTTTCTCATTGGAAATCTTGAGTTATAATGATGAACTTTTTCATGTGTTGTATGCGGGTCCACGGTTTTCAAAATTTGCAGCTTTGTACGAATATCGCACAGCAATTCAGCTGTGTGATGGTATAGAGAACCAAAAGGAGAGGAGTACTTCGTTTCGTCAGCAGTAGGCGTGCTAGAAAGCTTTTGTCTTCCGAAAAAATCATTAAGCTGTTGTGTGGAGCCTGGCATATTGATCCTCAGCTGGTTGGAAGTGAATGCTTGAGATATCACACTAAGAGCTGTTTCTGAATCCTGGAATTGTGACTTGTAATTTTGAGTATTATTGAGCTTGTCTTGTCTCACCTGAAAAGTCGTCATTGATTCAAAATTTTTTAAAAATTGAAAAAAATTTAACGTAACATGATCGTTAATCTCCTTATAATTAGTGTCGTTTACATTTTGAAAAGTATTTTAAGAGAGGTACTCAAAGTCAATTGAAAATCACTGTACAGTGCCAGTGAGGCATTAATAGTAGTACCGTTCGCTGCAAATCTCCATTTGCATCAATTATAATATATTGTTTTTCTAATGAAAAGTTTAATATAATTTCATCCAATATTAACAGCTTTTTGTCTTAGAAATTTACGGAAACCTTTAAGCTTAGAGAATGAAGGTTTCTGATGACTAATTTATAATATTTGTTAGTATGAGATCCGATGCCGACAGAATACTCTCGCTGAAGACAGCTAATATTAAATTAACGATGCGAGGATTCTAAACCTCATTAATTTTACCAATTGTAGGCTCGTGAACAAATCAATTCTTCCACTGTTGCGAGATTTCTTCAATCTCTTATTTGTGGGAGGACTCTTACCTCTGAAAATAGAATCTTCATTTGTTGGTCTCTTCTTAGAAGTGAGCTTACTCTTTGGAGGGTCTGAGTCTTGAAGAAAAATTTTCTTAAGCCTTAAGAGAAGAAATTATTGTACAAATTTTGAAAACTTCTGTTCTTTTTATCAATCTTGCTTTAAACTACTGGTACTTCATTTAAAAGTTAATGATTTATTCTTTATGGGTGAATTGGCTTATCCACTTTATTAATTTAATTAATTATAAGCTATTCGTAAGTTTTTGCGGATGGTAACTCTCGCGAATGATATATTTTATTACAAAGCTAGTATGGAACATCAGAACCAAAGCTAGCTACTGAAATTTGTTCGTGACAGCCTTATTTTTCGGAGTAAATTTCAAATTTTAAAGCTCCGTGGAGCAAGAAAATGCTGTTATTCGTTTTATACCTCAATTCTTTTGACAGATAATGATTGTTGTGTTTAAGGTGCAGGAAAGCAATTGACCTAATAGCTCACGTGTGAAGGTTTATAATATATACTAAGTAACAATTTTGTTAAAAGGTTCTAAGAAAGTTTAGTTTCAGAGCCTTCGCACAAATATTTTATTATCAATAACTTTCATGAAACGTAAGGAAGTTTCAGGTTTCTGGACTGCAGCTTCTAATCAGTTCAAATGGAACTTGCTATTTGAAGCGATCTTATGGCTTTTGATAGCACTATGGTGGAGTATCTCGATTTTTCGAGCCTCTTCCAGTCAAAACAATACACCGCGAATGATTACATCGGTCATACTCCTTAGCGGGTTTTGTATCTTGATCGTTCTCATGCTAGTTTGTCGAAAATTCCATTCCCATAAACATGGCAGAAAGGTGTTATGGATCATCTTTTGGTACGCTTACAGTGCACGATTTTATTCAGTCATTTTAGAAGAATCTGTCGATTCATGCTTTTGGGGACTAAATTCGATTTGGTACTACTGGCTTGCTCAGAATACTCTCAAAACAAGAAACAGCTTATACACACTGCTACTTGCGAATTCTCTTGTTGTGATTGTCTGGCTGATAGTCAAATTTAAGGACGATTTCGTCTGGAACATTATGGATTTGATTATGTTTGCTTCTGGCTGCATCTTAGTTGAATTTATCAAGTATCAAAGTGGTCTCGACAACTCTGGAGGGTATCAGCAGCCATATAGCCCAAGAGACGAGAGCATGCAATCCAAAATGATGGATTTGAGTTCGCCTTTCCCGTTTGCTGAGGGGCAGAGCTTAGGCCCTTCCGACAGAGATTGGCTAGCTCAACTCAAAGAAGTGTTGATGTTGATACCACAAGGAATCATTATCTTTAATGAAAAAATGGAAATTCAATCTTCAAATTATTCAGCCCGCAAAATCCTAAATCTCGACGAAAAGCAAGATCTTCTTCCAGAGAGCCTGGAAAGATCTCTAACAAAGGTAACCAATCTAAAGGTTCGACAAGAGAAGAACGAAGGAGTTGTTGCGAGTTATCTCGAGAAGATAGTCCGAGGGACCTATGATATTCAAGCATTGAAAGATTCTCAAAAATTTGACGTTCAAGAAGTACGAAGTGGCACAAACATTTCGACAAAAGACGGAAAATCATTATCAAAACAAACTGGATCTACTACCTCGAATGGCTTAGGTATGATTACCAGCACATCGAAGCAATTTCTAGATTCTGAGAGATTAAATATGCTTCAACAGAACGATCTGGAGTCATATCGCGCGAGAACCACCCCTCAGATCATGGTTGCAGAGATGGAAAAGATCCAAGAACAATTAGAAGACGTGTCATTCTTTCAATTGCTGGAGTTCATGAAGAAGCATCGAATATTACTTGCTACTGAGAATGAGGTTAACGGGACTCTCGAAAAAAATATAGTTATAGATGGGAAATATACAGTTAAAGGCCAAAACACTAGCAAGATTCTCGAATTCGAGTTATTTGCAGTCTCTGCTGGGAGAAGGGGCTCTCTTCACTCAAACACTAAGATCATTCTGACTATAAATGATGTCACTTTCAGAGAGTATGTGTCTGTTGCTGAGAATAATTCTCAGTTCAAAGACAATTTGATTAGTTCCTTCTCTCATGAGCTTCGAACCCCGCTTAACCAAACGCTCACCTACTTAGAATGTGCTCAACTTGAAGAGGGAATCACGACTGAGTGTAAGCAGAAATATCTGATCCCTGCACTTAAAGGATGCAAGTTCCTACTTCATTCTGTGAAGGATATCATAGACTTATCACAGCTTCAGCTCAAGAAACTACAACTCGCGATTCGTGAGTTCAATTTAAAAGATGCTCTCAAAGAATGTGTTGACTTATTTTCAGCAGCCGTATCGATGAAATCAATTAAGCTACACTTCGAATATGGGTCTCAGTTGCCTGAAATTATTACCTCAGACAGAGAACGGATATGTCAGGTGACAACAAACTTGCTCTCAAATGCAGTAAAATACACGAGTCCAGAAGGAAATATTGTAGTTTCTTGTGCTGTCGGAAAATCAAATTCTGAGATAATGGTCTCGATCAAAGATGATGGACAGGGTATGAGTTCTGACGATAAAAGAAGGTTGCTGGATTCTTTTGAAAGCTGGGAATTTGCTCGCCGCATAAGTAGTCATTCCACTGGAGCAGGTATTGGATTATACGTCTCAAATCAGTTAGCGCGATTGCTGAGTCGTGATGAGGAGAAAGGTTTGGAAATTAAATCAAAGGAGGGGGCTGGCTCTCAGTTTTCTTTTGAAATTGAGAATCGAGGCTGGGTAAAACATTCCGAGGAGATCGTTTTGCCACTCCAAGTTCGAAGACGGCAGCGAATGAGTACATATTTGAAATATAACGATATTGATCCGAAGAACCTGCTGGTTGTTCAAACAGAGAAAAAACAAGGGGCCCATACAATTGCTTCCATGAGAAAAGGGTCCCTTGAATCTCCATCAAGTCAGCTGAATTTAACTCCCCTTAAATCGCGTGAAAGAGGCTCAAAGGTCACAAGTATATTTGAAATGAGTGGTAATGATCAAGAGGAAGAAAACCACAATAGTGCTCAGAGTGAAAAGATTGAAATAAGTCCCACAAAGCTCAACTCTATAGAGATGAATAGCAGTTATTTAAGGAAGATTGACGTCAAAAAGAGAATGACTGCACCTCCAAAATTGATAAGAGCGTCTTATGTTGAATGTAAATGCAATAAAGTTTTGATTGTCGATGATGATGGGAGTAACATTTCTGCCTTAGAGATGATGTTATCACATTTTAACATTAAGGCAGACACTGCTTGCGATGGACGAGAAGCAGTGCTAAAATATCGAGAAAGAGTCGGATTACCTTGTGGAACGCACTGCAAATCGTATGAGCTGATACTGATGGATTTAAATATGCCTAATAAGAACGGAATTGAAGCGACTGTGCTGATAAGAGACTTAGAGCGGGTCAATCGTCTACCTCCTGTGAAAATAGTAGGTTGCACTGCCTACGTTCAGAACGAGATGTCTTCATGCCTTGATGCAGGAATGGACACTTGTTATCAAAAACCCATCGTTATGCGAGTTCTGAAGGAAATCTTGGAAAACTATTACTATGCTTCAAAAGAGTCAAGTGAACCAAAATGATAAGGTTTATAAACTTTTATTATAAATTTGGTTCATTACGAATAGATAGTCTGTAGAATTTATTCAAAGAATAGATCATAGAATAATGCACTTGCATAAATACATATAAAAAGATTGTCTGCCTTCTGCATTCTTTCTCCTAGATTTCTTTGAATTTTTGTTAACAGTTTTGCAGTAAAACGTTGTTGCATATTTCAGGTGGTAATAATAATCATCATCTTTGTTTTATTCTTTTGGTGTACTTAAAAGTTGGACCATTGAAACTTTTGAAAAAATTGCTGTTTATTCTCATAAGTATAAGTGAAAAAGAAATACTTATTTTACATTCAGACGACTCGCTTGTCTCCTAAAATCCTTTTAATATAATAAATCTGCCAGATTGTAACTAAAATTATGCAAAAGGTCTCAAAACCAGCCGTATATAACACTTTTAAGTGGGAGTCCAACATTGCTATCAAGCAAAGGCGTTATTTTGCATTTAATTCTTGAAATTATACCTCTCCTGTGTGTTTCTTGTCTTTTCGAGGAAAATTTCAATTCACTTTGCAGTTCCTATACAATCTATTAAACCTCTCTCTCTTCCAATAAACTACATTAATAACTTTAGAAGCATGTTTAATCTGTATTTCGGCAGGTGTGACGTCTTTATAAGTAAGAAAATCACCATCAGTATTCCCAAAATGCAGTGCAATCATCAGTTGTTTTTCTTGCGTCCACTTTCAGATATTAAATGCCTTAAAAAATTGGAATGCAAATACCCTTCGGTTGTTGAATAAGAACATGTATTCTCCTGCTGTTGTGGCATTGAATTTAAAAATCCCTTGACCTTTTTCAGTTCTTTTATATATAATGTCATGATTTGGATCCATAATCTAGAACATTATAAAACCGGTCCATTAAACTCCCAAAAAAAGTGCTACTGTGAAATCGATTGCTGCGTTCTCATCTGATGAAATAAAATATACTCCCTGAACTGTTGCTGGGATCTCAGAAATGTCTTCGTAAATCACCTAATTCCAATGTACAAATTATGATTGTGATTTTCCAATCATTTGTAACAACCTCCAACGTACGTGATGGTACAACTATACTAATAATCTCTGAGGGGTTAAAGTTGCCGAGGATCTCGTCCCACCTATCCATAGTTATTTCTTTGTCATCATCCTCTTGCAAGTCATCTTAGTTATTCTGTAAGCAACGCAATCTTCAAGGACTGTTACTGGGGTTTTCTAGTGTTTGCTGCTGACTTTTTTGCTCAGGTCCAATAGCCTTCGCTGTGAATATTGCACAAAATAGGGCAACACAGAAAAGATATTTTATCAACTTCATTTTAAATTTATTAAGATCTGAGCTTTGAAGGTATCTTTTCAATCACACGTCAATAAGAAGTTTTTGAATCAGCCAATTTTTTGAAAATTTTTCGTACTAATATACACTCAGCGTGGTTGATGTAAAAGCTGAAAAAAGCATCACATTGTTATTACCTGCTATTTGGAAAAATAATTGCTTCGGTTGTTGACAGTTCAGGTCAGCTAATGACTCTTAGGGATGGCTGAGAGAGGTTTTTCCTTAGGCATCATTCAAAAATCCTTCAGATTTCAAATTTGCTTCAGACTTTTGAAGAAATATTTTCTCATGGTAAGAGTAAAACTAAATGGAATCATTTCTTGATTGACAAGCTATCTTTTCAAATTGAAAACTCTCTATGGAATATTAAGAACCAAGATGAGTGGTTGTATGCAATGGAAATTGTAGGACTTTTTTTTTTATTATTAACGATGGTTCTGGAAACCTAAATTTTTTGCATATTATTATTAGCAATTTAGGTTTTCAAAGATAAGACCTTGCTCCTTGTAATATATCGATGATGATGTTTATGAACCAATATGAAGCTAAAGCAATTGATGAACTGTCATTAAGGTCTATTAGTTATTATTAAACCTATAACATCATTTTTATTTTCGTTTAAGGATCATTTTTCAAAAGCTGCTTTTGATCCTCTCCGCTCTTTTTAGATTTCACAGATACAATTTTTCTTGCGACAGTCTGATTTTCTGATGACCCAACATTGACGCGATGACTTTGCAGTGCAGTTTTTAAATAGTCTCTTTTAGCATTTGGAAGACCTTCAACTAGAGTCAAAAGCCCCTTAAAGTTCACCTCTTTGATTTTCCGGATAATCTGCCTGAAGTAATCAAATTCATCCTTGGCTTTGAATTCAGAGATCATGTTGTTGAGAACGGCTCGTGCCTCTTCCTAATCGAAAATGAATTCCGAGAACAAAGAGAAAATGTTGCTACCTCTTCACTTGCTGGAAACCCTGCATCAGATTCTGAGTCAGACGCAGAATCTCTTCCGTCCCCAATGCCACCCATGTTTTCTCTTTTCTTTGTCCCGGCCAAGACATTATCTTCGACATTAATTACGAGACTATTATCTTCTGCCCTATCAATTTAGAAAAATGTAAATTCATTTAACAAACTAATGAGAGGAGAAATGTGTACTGTTTAATAAAATTGATCAAAATCTGCTCGTCCGAAGGGATGGTTTCTTCGATCTGTGTTCCAGTCGTAGTGGTATTTTTCTTGCGTCGATTGGATTCGGCTTCCTCAATGGATTGCTCAATCATCAAGGTAGTAACAATGCAATTCAAAATTATCCCAAATTTATCCGAGATGGTCGTTGATATTTTTCCTTGAGCAAGAAGACTGCTTAGCCCAATCACCAAAACCTGTTTAAGAACAAAAAGAAGCAATTATTCGGTTTCTAGATGAAAGAATATACCTTTCTACTATAGTGACTAATAAAACAATGCAAATTTCCCACTATGGTCTCGATCACTTCAGCGCCGTTTTGTTTAGACAAGAAAAAGCTTTCGCAGTGCGGATAGGCTATTGAAAATCCCAGGAGGAATATTTCCAGCAGACTAATATCATTAAAGTCAAAATGATATAGTTTCCAGCAATATACTGTGCTCGAAAGAATTTTGTTTTCACTCTATTCGAGAGCCTCTCATAAGCTATCACCAAGATCTTTGCAAATTGGGATTCTGATAAAATATCACTTAAATACTGTGAACGAAATCAATGACATTCAGTTTAGAAAGCAAAAATTTTTACCTGGAATATTAGATGAAATAAGAGAACTCCTTCTGTCTGGCTGGCTTCATTTGAAATTTTATCTTTGGTAAATATTGTTTTCCCTCCCATTTCAATGAGCTTCATTTATCATGACTTAGTCAATTTACAAGCAAAACCGGCAAGTTTACCAAATCTATGAAGGACGGATCTTTTTTTATTTCTTCTTTCCCATAAACAATCAATAGATTTAGGCTTTGAAACAGGTTGGACAACGTGTGGTTATCTTTTTCATAGATTGATGGGAATGTTTTGGCTATTAACCATTGCACTGGGCTAACATACCCAGTATTCGAAATCAAGGAATTGAAAATTGCTAGGAGTTCATCATCAAAATTGATCTCTCCAGGTTTTTCAATGAAGCTCAGGAGTGGTACTATCTCCTTTTCAATCGCCTCTCTGCTTTTCATGTAAGGCTTCTGATCACAAATTGATCTGATTATATTCCAGCAGCTAGTAATCGTAGTGCTCCTTTTTTCATCCTCTTCTTTTGCAAAGTTAATTAATATTTTTTGCTGAAGCCTTCTGACTAAAAGTGCTATTAAATCTGTGATTCCGGCGAGTTGATTTGCGTAAGTTCTATATATATATTGTAAAAGCCGACTTTTGGGATAATAATGAATACTTTATGATTTCTTGCATAGTTTCAAAGTACGCGTTATGTTCGACACTTTCAAGGTACTCCGAGAATCTCGCAATTATATCACCGATGAATGGACTAATTTTTGATTGGACTCCTTCTTCTTCAAACACAGCCTTCAAACTAGTGCACGCTTGAAGAGCAATCACTTGATTGTCACCGCCAGTCACAGCAACAGATTGGACCAGATGTCGAATCTGAGACATATATAAATCGACCTGAGTTGGTTGGCCGAACAACGTTTCGATGTATGCACCAACTAACAGACAGTATCTGGATCTTATAATACCTTTTTATTTGGAAGAGCAGAATTCGTTAGCAATTTGGTGGGAATAGAGAGACATACTGTTTTCTGTTGTGGTAAAGAACTTCTGGTACTTACAAATCATAGCTTCTAAATTAGAGCTTGGAAAAGTAAAAAGTTTTTAATTTCTGGAGAGAAAAAGCAGATTACTGGAGCATTTCTCTTTTTGCAAGCACGCTGTTGAGGACGGCAAGGATAAGCAAGGAAGTTTCGGTTCGGATTTCAGGAGATGTTCCTGAGATGAAAACTGTATTCTGAAATTCGAGAAGTGGCTGATAGTTTTGCTCAATCTCACTCAAATTGTTAGAATTCAGCGAATAATCAATTATCGTGAAAGCCATGCCAGCAGTAAAAGTCAACGCTCCATCAACGTGTTCGCATAATTTGAGCAGCAACTGTGCGGACTGGGTCTTAAAGGTTTCCGAATTCTAAAACATAAAATGATATCCAAAATTTAAACATAAATACTTGTTTTTCAACACAATCCGTAGCCAGGAGAACAAATTGTTCTGGATTTTCTCTCAGCACATCCACCTCGAAGACGGTTGTTCTTAAAAATGGGAAAATAACCTCCATAACCATCCTAAATGCGAAGTATTATCCATTTTACTGAAATCTGAATTGCAAAGCTACGTCTTGAGAATTTTTTGGAACAGAGCGGAGAACTCTGTTTGGGTGCATAACTTCGTCTCAAATATCAAAATCTCTGTAATAATACTTTCAATAGATGGATTCTTCAGTGAAAGATCAAATATTAGCTGAAAGATGTCGTCAAAGACTGACTGATTACCATCAGGAGTTTTGTGACGTCATGTTTGTCAGATTTGCAGATTGCCACTAAGCTTGTACACATAATTGGAAGCAATTTCCCAAGCAGTTCGTAATATTTTGAAAAAAAGTACGGGTCAAATTCACGCACTTCAAAAACAAATATCGTCAGCATATTTAAACACTTGAGAGATTTGATTTTGATCTCATTAAGAATGTCGTCAAGAGTATTGAAGCCACACGTCGAAATTATGCATTCTTTTATTTGCATCTCAGAGGAAAGCTGCAAGACAAGGGTTTTGGTAAACACCACCATCAAGTCGTTTTGTCTCGTAACAAGATAAAGAAAATTTCCTTTTAGGTCCTTGATCTTATGAATGAAGTTCTTGATGGTCTCAGTCCACACTCTCAGCGCTTCTATGCTAAATAGTGCTTGAGTCGTTTTACAAAAAATGTCCGTATTACTTAACTAACACCTGTCCGATGGCCTCTTGTCTTTCAGCACTTGTGACATCTCCCATCATACTAAATTCCGAGAGGCCTTGCGAGATTGTATTGACAAGAGTGTTCCCACACCTCTCAAGAATGCGTATCGACTCTCCGAATAGACTATGAAGATCAGATTCTTGAGTGATTGTATTCGTGATGCATTGGAGAGTTAGTAAGCCTCCCAAACTTTGGTTGGAGCTTTTTTCAATGGATCTGAGAGCCAACCTGAATAGTTCAATTCGAAGTAAGTTTGCTGAGAAGATGTATTAGGATAAGAATATTCTCGATAGCTCTATTACAATTGGTAGACAGGATAATGCTGCTAAGGGATGATCCCAGTTGGACTCTGAGACTTAATTTCACGCTGTCTTGGCACATCGCTTCAAAAATAATCTTCGCACTCATAATTTGCTCCTCGAGACCCAATCCTAGGGTGTTCAAAGTCACGGTCCTCATGTAATTGCTGAGGTGAATCGCAGCAGATTCCTTAACTTCTTTAGTGATAGCTAGGAAAGACAATATTCAGCCATAGGTAACAAAATGAATAGCTTTACTTTGACTCTCCTGTGATACAATCACTAAAATCAAGTGTTCAATGTATTTTTTCGGATTTTGTCTCATTTCGATGAGGATCGTCTCCGCGTTTTTACGTTCAGTATCATTCGGGTTCAGAAACGTTTGCTTAAGGAGATATGCCACTTTTTCTACAGGATTCAAGGTTTGCATGCTCACTCCTGCACTGCTATTTTTTTCCAGAGAATTCTTAAGATAATCTGAAAGAATAAATTTATTCCATCAAATACCTCAATTCGAAGGTCTCTGTCTTGGAATCATGACAATATTGAAAGAAATCTGCAATAACTTGATAAAGTTCTTAAACGTATCTTTCAGAGACGAAGAATGACGAAGGTTGATGGCAACAGAGCCAGATAGGAGGGGGGGGGACCTATTATCAGGGCTAACTTTTTACATGAAACGAGTCAAATTAAAACCAAAATTTAGGAAAAATCGTTTCTCTAAAAGCCAGATTTTGAAATGGTTCAGAAAGAAAATTGATTTATGAAGTCTTTGGAGTCTCTCTCTCTACTAAACATTCCAAAAAAAGTCAGAACAGAGTATTGTTTAGAATTTAATTTAAGTGTGAATATACCCTTGCAACAAATTTCACTGCTAAATGAAATTATAGAAAAATCCTTAAATAATTTTAATAATTTGGTTAAAATCAGCCTCATAACACCGATACGAAAGAATACACCTGTACTTCCTCCTTACTCTTGGGTCTATCTCGGATTCTTCAGCGAAAGCAAGAAGAATTATCATGGTTTTAGTAAATCAATCAATAAGAAAAACTTAGTTCGCAGAGCATGTTTTTTTACAACCGGAGGAATCATTTGAGGAATTCATCGCTACGAAAAGATTTTTCGTTTGATTGAAGGCAGAATGAACGATTTGAACAACAAATTTATATTTTTTGTAAACATCACATTAGCTTTTCTATTTTAATTTTTTTCCTGAAAAGATTCAGTTTTGCGCATTAAGAGGAGGAAAATATAATTTGATGTTTCTGCTATATTCTTTAGATGTCAAAGTAATATAAATCAATTGCATGATTTCCTGAATTCAAGAAAAGAATAAGCGCTGTATGTTAAGTGAATTCAAGTTATTTAGACGGGCATATCTACAAATTAGCCCTGCTTTCCTATTTTGCCAGTATTGAAAGAGATACCGATATTGACACCTTTTTTCCGAATGACTTTATTCATTATCTAAGTATATGTTGTAACTCCTCACATCGTCTTGAGCTGGTTTCGCTTGAGCAGGGCACAAGTTTTGTGACACGAGCGAACAAGTATGAAAGAAAAAAGAACAATACAGTCAGTATAACTCCAGCAACTGGCGCTGCTGCTATATAGTCAAGAAGGCGAACTTACGTTATTTAATTAGAAGAATGTTACACTTTAATTGTTGAATCAAATATTTCAACTCAACTCTAAAGATTTTCATTTGTTTATTCTTATATTTTTTTTGGAAATCACCTATAGGAACGTCTCAGCAAAACGAGTCAAAAATCACAGTGATCTAAACTATTCAATTTGTGGAACACATGAAAAATGATGGCACCAGAAATAATGAAGGAGATTGGATATACTCAATATTGGAACTTTAGCTCATGAAATGGTTGTAGGAGAGCTTCCAGTTTTCCTTAAAAATGGAGATCTTTCGATCAAGAAGAGCTGTCTTTCTAAAGGTTTAGTGACTTTGTAATAAACTTCTTGATCCAAGACCCGACTTGGAGCCGTTGAATACCCTAAAGAAATCTTAAGTTATCCATAGCTAAAACCAATTGATTTGCCAAAACTGTCACAAAGAACTCTTGTGCCTCCAATTTCATTTGATTATTATTCACCTCAATTTCCAAAGACTCCTTTCAGAGCAGGAAATAATTATTCTATAGAGGAAAATTTCGATTTGTTTAATGATGAAGATAATTCGCTGCATAATTTCTCCTTTTATGGCACTTCAGACAGCCAGCGAGAAACTATAATCTCCAATATTCAACGTAAAAGTCTGAGTAAAGCTGTTTATAGGGTCCAACGCGAGGATGAAATCACCAAGACAAGTTTCAACGGAGAATCTCGAATTTTAAGTTTAAAGGCAATTAGACCTACAACAGATGAGGTTATCAACAGAACAGAAAATTCCTCAGCAGAACTCAGTTTGGATCAATTTCTCACATTTGGAATACCAGCTTCCCAAAAGTCGCTGGGAGTCACAGATGATACAAGGGGTCCGGAAATTGTTGCGCCGACCTTTGTGCTGTATCTTGCTAGTGAGGCTTCCGATTGATTTTATTCAAATATTATTAGAAAGTAACATACTCGCAATTACGAATTAAATAGACATGAGTCCAAAGCCCAATTAAATCAACAATTTCCAGAAATTCTGTAGTTCTACTCTCACTCCAAACCTCAAATTTAAGATTTCCAACCAATAAATGATATGCATCACTCAACAATGAGTTTAGAATACTCATCAAAGATATTAATGGCTGAGAATTTTATTGAATATATTTCTTCAGAATAGCAAACCCATATATTAAGAAGATATCGCATTTCTATTAGATTGGATTTTTTTTTTTCTTTCTATGAATGCAATATAATTATGACCTAAATTCCTTTCTGATATGTGGATCAAAGATATCTTGTTTTTTCGATCATTTATTAGTTGTACCTGAGAAATAGACTATTTCGTCGCTGGCTGCTTAGCACTCCTAAAATTTGTTACAAACCTGTCAAGGCAACAAAAAAATAAAATAAAATAGATCTGTCAATATGAACCTGAGTAAGACGAAGACTACCATACTTTTTCTAGCTTTCATTCAATAAGAACCCTCCTGCTCTAAGGGCAAACCTATTCATAGCTTGTTGTTGTATATGCATTTTGAAGAAGTGAATGACGTATCCTTCAAGTGAAAGCATCTATGGGAAACTTGTTTGCAAAAGATTTGAAAAATATTCATTCTAAAATGAATGGAAAATCAGAATCCTTTTGGCTCATACGACGATGTAAATTCAGTTTCAGACTAAGATATGGATCCCCCAACTTTTTAATGATATCAACCTTGTGATGTTTAATTTATCAGATTAATTTCAGTACAATTGAGATAATTCCAAATGGAATCCTCGCTCAGTCTTGAAGAGAAAGACCAGTCTAAAATTATCCCTCTATTTAAATATTTTCCAAATCTTCAAGACGAGATTGCACATATTCCACTTATAAATTCTCCAACACCGATTAGGAAGCTTGATCTTTTAGGAGAAAAGCTTGGAATTTCGAAGTTGTACTGCAAAGATGACGGCCCAAGCACTCCATTCTATGGTGGGAATAAGTGCAGGAAGCTCGAATTTCTTCTCGCAGATGCCCTGCGAAAAAAAACAAAACGAATAATAACCTATGGAACGGTTGGTTCAAATCATTGCATTGCAACCGCAGTCAGCGCAAAATCTGTTGGAATAGCAACTACAGTCATTCTCACCAACCAACCAAAATCTGAAGCTTGCAAAACTAACTTATTATATCACACAATGATCGGCACAGAGATCATCCATGCCAGTTATCCAGAATTTGCGAAAAAAACGGAGGAGCTTATCAAACTATATCAAGAAAAAGATGGTGTCGCACCTTATGTGATCCCTCTTGGAGGCACAGAAGAGCTCGGTACTCTCGGCACGATCAATGGAGCTTTGGAGTTGGTTGATCAAATTGAATCGGGAGAGCTACCTGATGTTGACGTTATTTATGTTGCTGCAGGCTCTTTTGGAACTGCTATCGGCATTTTTCTTGGAATGAAACTATTGAAGCGAAAAACAGAAGTGAGATCGATTTGTGTTTGCAATCCCAAATATTGCAGTCAAACGAAAATTAATGGTATAGTAGACGAAACGATTTTATTTTTGAAGAGCAAAGGGGTAAACTTAGAATTAACAGAGGAGATTAAAATTGAAGATTATTTTGGAGAAGGATATGGAGTTGAAACATCTGAGCTCAAGGAGATTGTAGATCTCGTTTTCAAACTTGAAAAAATTACTTTAGATCATATTTACACTGCCAAATCAATGTTAGCCGTTTGCAATGACGCACAAAAAGGAGAGTTGAAAGATAAAGTTGTGCTGTTTTGGCGAACAAACAACTCCATTGATTTGAGTCAGTTTACTTCGAAAGGGAATCCTGATCTAGTGCCTGAGGATTTCAAGAAATATCTTGAGTGATATTGAGTCAGCCAGCCTCCTTCCCTTTAGAGAGAGAGAAAATAGATGCATTTAAGGGTAGATGTGTGGTTTTAGTTTTGTAAATAATGAAAGTCCTTTTTGTAGTTTGTGAAAATGTATCTCAAACAGTCAAAATATTCTGATCATTGATATTGGAAGCAGAGTTACGAAGCAACAATTATATTGGAGTCATTAATAAAAAAAGCGAATGAGCCCTTTTTTCATAATATATCTTTTTTTATGTGTTATTTGCAATGGAAATTCATCTTGACGTTTATTCTGGTCCATAAATCAGATATTGCTAACCAATAAGTAAAGAAAATTTGTAATAGTACAACAGATAATTGCCAGAACTTTAAACTGCTTGGTTTGCCACTTATCTCCTTAAAATGGCTAAAAAGCTGCGATATATTGGGATGCTGCTCATCAAAAAGAAGAAGGTTATCAAACACAATTATAGAGCGGGAAATAATAGATGCACCAATAAATCTTTCTTTATAGTAATGTAAAGTTCACTTATTGATCTATTTCAAAGTTTCTTTTTTCATTTCCATGATGTGAAAGAAACTTTACGTCACTATTGGTTCATCTGCAAGCTTCAAATCATCAGATTCATCACAATGAGACGGAATTAACCTTGGTATAGGTATTTCCTGCCTCTCTGCTCGTAACACAGAAGAATAGGAGATCCCTCAGGTACTTGATTCGTTTTTTGAGTACGTTCATGATTTTTAGATTTTTTTCTCCTATGTTTTCAGTTGATATATAAGTTCTAGAACGATTTCGCAAGGAAACTCTCGCCAAAAGTCCAAGTTTTGTTGGATTTCTTATCTCGAGTCTGCTTGAACCAGGTTATTGAGTGTTGAAATTCAATCATTTTCGAGGTCTTGGGAGCTACAGCTCGAACAATTTTGAAAAAAATATGCATGAGACGAGTTCCTTTTCAGAGATTCCGCCGTTCCATTCATAGCCACGGTAGCTTTTTTTGTGGATTAATTCTTGGCCTTCATAGATTGCTCTATCTTTGCCTTCATCATCAATAAGGTTGACGAATGCTGACGCTGTGAATTAGCATATCGTTGGTATATTCGATTTGGATTGTTATCGAGTGTCCTTAACTCCCCAAAATTCTTAAACACATGAGCAATCAAAGAAGTGATTTCGAAAATTTATTTTGGGATATGTTTGTGTATTCTCATTCTCTTGTTCCTTTGGTTAATTTCTGAGTCGAGGTCGCTTGAATTTTTCCTGCGCTAGGGTCTCCGCAAGGAGCAACCGCGTCCTCAGCGATTAATTTCCAATTCGCAGCTATTTTTTCTGCTGTTTTCTTGTCGTTGTAGGTTTCATTTTGCTTACTGCGATCGTGAAAATCTGGATACTCTAAAATATATAGATCTATCCAAAACATTCTGGTAAAAATTACTGATTGCCCTGAATTTGCAAAAATGTGAATAATGAATATTGATATCGGCACAAAAATCGCCTTCATGAAAATAATAATAGAAATTTTCTGAGGACTTTTATTTGTTCGACGTCATGTTTTTAGAGTGCGAATTACCTCTGATTTTTCTAAAAAAGTTCTGGTATCCTCCTGTGAGGAGACTTTTTATCCCTATAATGATTCATTTTCTGAAATTAAAATTAACAAACTATAATTGTTACTTACGATGACTCACTATCTTTAGCAGTCTTCAGTCTGCGGCAGTTGTAAGAAGACAGTTAATTATCATAATCATTGTTTCTTGCATGGAAAGGAGGGGTATTAGTATGAATTTTATACTTACTTTCAAATAGACTTCAAGTTTTTCAAACAATCTCAAAATATCAAAGAGAATTCTAATTTTTTTCTTCTTGCTGCAATATCTCTCTAAATCAATGTTTCAACTCTTTGATTATATATATAACCGATGGTTCAGAAATGTGAAGTTTGCCATGATATACATTTTTTTTTTTACTAGAATTTATCGAGTAGCATTGTGTTATTTGGTTCAATCTTATAGTTTGTGAAAAACAATCCTCGCTATGAAGACTAGAAATATAGATATACAGATGTTTAACTACTTCGCACCATATGTTCCTGCCTCAGCAATTTGTATCATCAAATCCTTGAATTCAGAATAAGAAATCTAGTAGTAACCAAAAAATGAGAAAAAATTTTGTGTAAAATGATAACCTTTCCATCTTCATTCTTATCAACTTCCTTAATGAGCTTTCTCCATTCTTCATCGTTCAAATTTTTTTCTCCAGGATTGAAAACTTCCTGTATTTCTTCGAGGGTCAATTCTCCATTTCCATCCTAAATGAAAGATTTACGTAACCAAAAAAAAGGTGAGAAAAAAGATAGCAACCTTATCAAACATTTTGAAGGCAGCATCGAGTCTTTCTTTGTCGAGGAGATTCCTGCGATCTATTGAAGCAGCGACGAATTCTAATCAACACAGAAAAGGCATTTTGTTCTGTGAAATTTCACGTTTTTACCTCCATAGTCTATCACCCCATTTCCATTAGAGTCAGCATGACGTATTAATTCATCAACCTCTTTCTCTTCGAATCCGAATTTATTGATCTCCGAGAAACCTGGTCAAGTTTGGATCATTAGAAGTCTTTTATCGATTGAGTAAACAAACCTTTGATAAGTTCATCTCGCGTAAGCTGACCATCTCCGTTCTGATCAAGCTTTTGGAAGACTTTAAGATATTCATTCTTTTCTTCTTTTCTTGCGAAGTATGAGGAAATGAACAGATAAAAAGCCTCTTGAAGCTTGGTTGTAGCCTGGTTAAAATAGTGAATTGATGTCTCATAATCAAATAGACATACCCTGTATGTACGAATGTTCTCTAGAGCTTGCTTCTGGATCAAATTGTTATCTAATTTTTCGCTAGTTTTCGTAATCCAAGGGTCTTGAAGGGCTTTTTCTGCACTATAACGAGCTTTGGGATCATACATCATGAGTTTCCTCAAGAAATTTTTTGCTTCTGATGAGACTTTATCCCACACAGGTCCTTCCAAACTATACTGTCCAGCCTGAATTTTACTCAAGATAATTTCTTTTGATTTTCCCTTGAAAGGAAGCTCCCCTGACAACAAAATATATAGAATAACTCCGCAGGACCATATGTCGCATTTCTCATCATATTTCTTTTGCAAAACTTCTGGAGCCATGAATAAAGGCTGAAAAGAATAAAAAGATAAACTCATAAAATAGGTTGTAGTTTGTACTGTTCCCGTTGCTCGATTGAATTGCTTATTTGGCTCTATGTGTGCAGACACTCCAAAATCAACAAGCTTTAATACAGCATCTTCGGCTTTTGAATCGAAAAGAATATTTTGAGGCTTTAAATCTCTATTGTAAAACAAATTAAGAGAGTCAATTAATTAATGTTTGAACCTATGAACAATTTTATGCTGGTGACAGTAGTTGACGGCTGAAAGTATTTGTTTCATAACTTCAGCAGCTTTCTTCTCCGTAAATTGTTTCATTTCAATAATCTTTTCTAACAATTCGCCACCGGTGTATATTTCTCCAATAATAAAGATATGGCTCTCATCCTCGTAGTACTCATAAATTGTCATCACGTTTGGATGGTCCTTAGAATGTCCCAAATAGTAACACAAACGATTTTTCAGCAAAATGTACCAGCCGCTTCAAGATTTCGATCTCTCTCAAAATTTCTTGTCTCTCCTCCTCAGTGATGCCCGTGTTAGGAATAATCTTTACGGCACGACTTTGTTTTGAATCTTTATGTTTAGCTTCAACGACTTCTCCAAAAGCGCCTGAATAATGAGCGTTTTAGCATGTCTATCAAGCGAATCAGGAGAAATACCTTTTCCTAGTTCTTTAACGAAAGCATAGTCATTGTAGAAAGAGGTATTTTTCTTTTTGATGAAGTCTCCGACACTGAACCGCTTCTAAAAGCAAATTAACATGAACCCCTATAATTCACAATTACTCCATGCAAATTATCTCTCTGCCCCTGAATATTCAAATTTGGATCACTTTGTGAAGACGATTCATATTTCTTGCCAGACTTTGAAGAGCGCTTCTTGTTTTTCCCGCAGGCACAGCCCATGTTATAAAACTACTGCTAATAACTAAATTATATTGTTAAGTTTAATAAACACTCAAAATTTAAATAAAAAAAAAAAATTCAGAGTGAGAAGATGATGACTCAAGAATGAGGCAATTTCTCCCAATGTTGTGTCCGATTTTCTATGCGGCGAGGTGCATCTCAGCTTGACCGAGTTTACAATATTAGGTTGCTTCGGAAAATCAAATATAAAAATGTTGCAATATCATTTATAAAAGAAGTACTTCGTTAACTTGGCAAATCAATTTGAGTGGAAGCGTGAATATCATCATACCTTGACACCCTTCTCTTTCTTGTTTTTCGCCTCCAAGTAAGAACACTTTTGAATAAATAATTTTACTATTGCAAATATAAAACCTCAAAATTATATAAGCATTAAACTTCGGTACCATCAAGGAAAGCGGATCTGATGAATTCTACAACGAGCAGTAACTTTGCGCCAAAGTTTACAGGTGTCGCAAACCAGATATTGAATCCGGGACTTGTAACTCTATTTTATGCGACTCCATTTAATTTAATAGAGCCCCATGGGATTGCCGATGGGTGGCATGCCTATGGGAGGCTTTCCTACAGGAATGCCCATGCCGTTTATGAACCCTATGATGATGCCTCCCACCCAACAGCCAAATGACCTGGTTTCCATGCTGCTAGGCTCAGGTGTTTTAGACGCACTCAAAGGAAAGGATGACGACAGTGAAGAAGAGGATGAGATTCTGCAGATGATGGACAGACAGAGGCTTCTACTGGAGAATTTCGCTGAAAATTTGAGAAAGAACCGTGACAAACATCTAAAATCAGAAACGAAACTTCTTCTCAAGAAAATTGATAAATTAGAGGACGATATTAACCTTAAGGAGAGACAGATTTACGATGAAGAAAGAAGATTTGAACGTATCCTCTCTCGCTAGCAAATGATGTGAGACATCTGCATTAAACTAGGCATGAAAGACGCAGGTTATAGCTTTGATGACGAGCATTATCATAAATTGAAGAGAAAACTTCTCGAAGCTCTGAAACAGGATGAAGAACAAGATGAGGACGATCTAGAGGACATAGATGATGAAACCCTCTATGAAATTCTGACGAACAAAGAATATTTGCTAAGGATCAGAAAAAAACTCAAAATGATGAAAAGAAAGAAAGGCGGTGGCAGGCGAAAGAAAAGTCCAAGTCCAAAGCGTCCAAAGGATAGAAGACTGTAACTTTATCACCTCTTTTTTATAAAAAATTAATCACCTTCCAGTGGGTATGATCCTAGGTTTGATGACCCAAGATCCGATCCAAGATATGGTCCAAGGTCTGATCCGAGGTATGATCCAAGATATGATCCGAGATATGACCCAAGGTACGATCCTCGAGGTCCCGATCCTAGAAGAATTGGCCCAAGAATGGATGCGCGTATGGATCCAAGAATGATGGATTTGAGACCGGAACCTAGTTATCGCAGAGGTTATGATTCACGAAGAGGAGGAGATGACGAGGAAAATGACCGTGAACCAAGCTCAAGAAGAGCTGGTAGAGGACAAACTATTGCTGATCTGAGGACTGAAGAATAACAATTTGAGAGATCTTCTTTCGAAAATTTTTTCTTTTTTATTGTTATTTTTTTTTTTAACTCTTCTTTTGTTCGGTTGATAAATTGTTCATGTATAAGCATGCAGCAAGGGTTTTGGAGAGCAACTAATATTGCCATTTATAAGAGGAGATGCTCATATGCTCTGTTTCTATAAAAAGATATATTTCAACACTGTTATTTAAATGCTCAAAACTCCCAACAACAACAAAAAAATCATCAATAGTAATTGAATTTCTATTCTTATCGAGACTAATTGATCCTATGATGAGGAGTAGAGGGCGAGATCAGTGCACCCTATAAGTGCTGAATTCAGATGGATGATAGATCGACGATCACAGAGTTTCCTCTTTACGACGAATTTTAAGAAGATCAACTGCTGTTAATAGAGAACTGCGTGTACTTTTGTCTGAAGAAACAATTTGATGAAAATACTTACGCCCTATTGCTCAAAAGATGAGAACTCATCAAAGAAGCTTACAATTTATGGGTTTATATTAAGGATTACTTTCCTGACGGAGTGAGTGGTCCAATCAAACTCATGACCTAAGATATTATCAAAACAGCAGTATTACTCTTTCAGCAAAGTGGGCAAGCATGCTTAGTGAGACATCTTAGTGCCTCACGAGATATTTTATGAAAAAGCTGACGCTATTAGAGAAGTTCATAAACTTTAAAAAAGGCAGCTTTTTCTCAAGGCAATGAATTATAGCTGCAAAAATGTAAATATTGAATTGCAACAACGAGGTTCTCTGTTGCGAACTTACACAAATTTTCATTTGAACGAGCCACTCGAAACTGAGAGTGTCTCTCAAAGAAGATTTTTAAAACGGGGAAAGATCCGATAACTAATGAATTGCTACTTGTACAACAAGTGTGCCCTGAGCACGTAGGCCAGGAAAAACAAGGTGTTTTCATTTTCAATAATGGATAAAGACTTCAAGAATGCTGCTAGCTATTTCTCCGGAATTAATTAGTTTGAGAGGAAATGCATTGTTATCTATACATTGGCCTTTTCAAAGACAATAATCGGTTTAATTAAAACAAGATAATTTTTGAATAGCAGCGCAAAAAATTTTTGCTAAACTCAGTCTGCAAATTGGCTCTTAATTTACAATAAACGGCGGGAAATTTAATTATTAACAAAGGAGTTTGAATGCACTTATTCGGCTTCTTGTCACTGAACAAATGCGTTCATTGCAATTTTCTTTGAGTCAGAGGTATTATAGAATCCAAATGAAGTGCTTCCTAACATTTGAGTGGCAATTCACTTTCAATTGTACCAATAAAAAATTCAATATAGTGTACAAATACCTCAAAAAGTTAAAAAATTACTTCAATAATGTATAAGGGAGGGATATAGTGACTATTATTTATTGTCCGTATTTTGTTGATGAAGCTGCTTCTTAAAACATCTTGCTTTTATTGGAGTATTAACAACCCTTTGGTACAATTTTAATATCTGAAAATCAAAAAGAAATCAAAATATTGACACTTCAAGGGTGATGGAGAACAATTACAGAAGCTCCAACGTAGCTGGGAAGCGATCTCCCTCTATTGGCATGAGCGATGAAAACTCGAGATACAGCCAATCAGCCGGCAATTATGGAGGAGCTCAGAATTTCAATAAATCATACCGACAGAACCCCATGCAAAATGAACGAGCAAACCCACGACAATTCGCATCCGAGCAGCCACAAAGTATGATAGATAGCCTTTAATTAGTTAACTTATAATCTTTTAGATCAGTTCGGAACACCTCACCGCCAAAATCTCGGCCAAGGGTCAACAAATCGTCAACCAAGCTACCCAAGGCAAGGACCATCCAATGGTAACTTTGAAAACCGAGGGATTCGGACACCTTCTCAAGGTCAGCAGGCCGGCGGGTATTCCACTCGCAATTTTAATGCAGGTTCCCAGAATCAAGGGTATGACAAACCTCGAGGTTACTCAAGGCCAGACCAGAATGTCTACCAAGAGAGAGAAAACTATGATGAGGAAGAAAACAAAGAAGATCCCTCGGAGGACACAACGAATGCATCTTCTTTTGGGCAAACTAGCGGTTTCAAAGGAGGATACTATCCTCAGAACAAAACGACGGGCTCTAATTTCCCGAGACCTTCAAATCAAAGAGATAACTTCAATCAAAAATCAAACCCTTCTCATAAATTCGGTCAGAGTTACAATCAAAGGAGTGAATTTAATAGAGGCTACAATCAACCTGAATATCAGAATGATGACGACGAACAGCTTCAAAATAATCCTAATTGGGAATCAGGAAACATGAACGAAGATCAAATGTTGGAACATGACGAAAATTACAACTCAAACTCTCACCTTAAGGAAGAGGATGAGATGGAGACGGGACTTTCTGGCCGACCTCAGTCGAACTATCAAGCACAGAGATTCGGAGCCAATCAAGGAAATTCCAAAGTTACGTCAAAATCGAACACATTCAACACCACTACAATGAGACCGAGCGTTGGAAACCAATCTCTATCAATCTTAGGTAGAGGTAATCAAGCTCACACCGAAGAAGAAGAGGAAGATATAAAACCTAAAGGCCCAAGTTATGATCCCGATGAAGAAGAAGATGACGACGACGGTATGAAAGCTGAAGATATGGGAAGTAAATTTAACACAGGAACAGGAAGACAGCTCTTGGGTAGAAATGCGCCACAGAACGAAAATTCAAAGATTCAAAATATTCTTAACAAATATTCGCCAACAAGAGTTCAAATTCCTGACGATTTACCCCCTCGGCAGCAAGGCGTAACTATAAAACCAAAAGAAGCTTCCGGCAATGATCTGTTCCGTTATGAAAAAAAAAGTGGAATACAAAGAAATCAGGGCTATGATCCAGAGCAAGGTGAGGAAGCGATGGTAAATCAGCAGTATGAGCCTGAAGGTCACTTTGAAGAAGAGGACCATGAACGCTTTTCTCAGGAAGAGCAACAGCCAAATGTCCGTCAGACAACTATTCTTTCGAATCGAAGCAAACCTTTCGGAAATCAGCTCAGGGGCTTGAGAGGAGAGATGGATCAAGATATGGAACAAACATTTGATAACCAGGGGAGATACAATAGCAACCCACGATTTAACAATCAAAGACCAGGAGGGAGACAAAACTTTGGGAATCAACAAACTAGACCTCAAAATCAGTATCAGAATCCTCGACAACAGAACTTCTCTCATCGCAATCAGCAGGATCAGCAATTTCGTCCTGAAAGAAGGCCGAGAGAGGAATTTCAAGATGACCCTCAGAACTTAGAAGGCTTGGAAGGACGAGTGAAATTACCTCCTCAAACCAGAGAAGGCGATTGGATGTGTAATCAATGTAACAACCTGAACTTTGCAAAAAGAATCAGCTGTAACAACTGCGGTTTCCCAAAACCTCCAGAAGAAATCCTCCGCACACCAATAAGTAGGCTTGGACCACCTGGCTTATTTAAAGAAGGCGATTGGCAATGTTTTAACTGTAGAAACATCAACTTTATGAAGCGAAATACTTGCAATAAATGTGGAGAACCAAAGCCTCCTGAATATGTTGAAAGGGAGCGAGAAATTCTGGCACAACAGCCTCCACAACAGAACAGGATGAGACCAAATCGTTATCAACCACAAATGGATGAAGAAGGAGGAGAAGAACGGCGACAAAATCAACAACTCTCAGGTGGACAGAAATTTAAAACTCCTCAGGTAAATGAAGAGGGAGAGGAAGGTGAAATCGAAGAGGGAGAAGTGAATGCTGAAATGGACCAACAACCACCTCAGAACCAGCAACCTCAGCAAAATTTCGCACCAACAAGAAATTTCAATGCTGGTTTTAATCAACGTCCTCGAATGGGAGGGATGGGAAGACCAAATCAAGGATTCAACCCTAGAGGGAATCGGCCAATGCAAGGAGGAAGAGGAGGATTTAGAAACCAAGGATTCAACAGAGGTTTTGGTCAACAGCAAAGAGGAAACTATCAAAACAATCAGTTCAGAGGACGGCCTATGGGTGGTGGTCAAAGAAATTTTGGTCCTAATACTGGTAGGCCTTTTGGTCAGGGTCAAGGCCAGGGTCAAAATCAAGGAGGAAATAGATTCTTCAATCAAAAACGGTCGCAAGGATATGATCCCGAAGAAGTTTATCCAATGCAAGGTGACGGAAACAGTCAAGGGTTCAACGATGAAGGGAGCAACAGTCAAGCTCGAGCCTTCAGGCAACCCGTTGCAAGAGAGAGAAGTCGATCGAACAGTCGATCTAATGATTTCAAAAAAGGTTAGTTATACTTCTTCCAACCTGACGAAAAATTTCCTAACGCTTATTCTTTTTATCTGTGTAGAAATGCTACAATCAACAAAACAAGAGTAAGCAAAGAGTCGAATAAGGCATAGAGTGGTACTTATGGTAAAATGGTAATCCTAAAAATTTTTTGACTGCCTCTCTAATCTCTGCAACTCTCGTATCTAGAGTGAATCGATTAAATGAACAGGTATAATGGTAATGGGGCCCCTTAAATTCATTTTATTAGTGCATATATTTTGCTCAAATGTGTTTTTCTTTAGTCATTTCATATCCCTCCTAACGGTTCTGAGTAATAATATAAAAATTTGCGCACAGAAAAATAAAGTTAATTAATAAATATCTGTTGAGAGAATATGCAGCAGGCTTTCGATTCACCTAAGTTTGCTTCGATGAACAATGAGACACGTTATTTTGACAGAAGAGGCTTCAAATTCTCCGAGCAAAAAGAAAACTATGTTACTCAGCATAGACGCTCTTCTTCATATATTCCCACCGAACAAGCAAATAGCTATTCCATTGCATCTCCCAGGAAGAACAAAGTTGAAACTAGTGAGCCCGGTGCCTCTAGAATTAATCAGTCGTATTGCGGATCGGATGTTCATGTAACTGATTCATTTGAGAAGAGAACTTCTCAATATAAGCTGCATCGAGCGCGACAGCTAAGCATTCCTCAGATAGAGTTAGAATGTCCAAGCACGCAGCTCCCAAGTTTTCGGTCACCTGATCCACAGCCTAAAACTTTTGAATTTGCAACGTCTGATATCAGCAAATACCAGCCCAAGCAACAGATTGAGCAAAGGAACGAGAGTGAATCATTAGTGCCAAGTAGAGTAGGGTCTACAAGAAGAAGTAAGGAAAACGATGAAAAAGCAGTCGATTCATCAAGTTACAAAGGCCCTAGCAGCTGGTTGGCTGAAATGGAACGTCAACGAATAGAGTTGCAGAAGATTAGAGAAGAGGAGAGGAGAAGGCAAAGGATGCGACAAGCAGAAGATGCTTCTATTCTAGACCAAGATGGCGTGCTTGGGGTCGGCAATGCTTCTCATAAACGAGAAGAATCACCAGTGAGACGAAAAAATTTAGCCTCACACACAAGTACTATAATCACGAGGAAAATAGGTATTTATGAACAAGAGGAATCAAGAGTCTTGCGAGAACGGTTAGCTGACAAAAATGTTTCCCAACAAGAGGCTGCTCTTGATTGTTCTACCCAGAACGTTGAGATGTCTTATAACGATCATTCGAAAGATGTTTCAACACTTTGTGAATCAGATCTCCAACATTCGAGCCCCTTTCGACTAAAAGACTCTATTCTTCGGCAGGCGAATAATGAGTTGACTTCTGCCACATCAAAATGGACACAAAGGCTCAATTTGAACAAAGAAAACCTTAAATCGCTGGGAATTGAAACTAACCCAAATAACCCAAATGGCGAAAAAAAGACTTTTCATTTGCTATTCGAAAAAAAGAGAGAGTCTAGCAGAGTTCCTCAGAATATTTCTTCCATTAATGATCAGCCGTTATTCAATAGCTTAAAACAGAGTACGGAAGATATGGGAAACTCGAATATGCTAAGTACTCAGACAGCAAACTCTCCTTACAGAATTAAATCAAGCAAAACATCTCAAGCAGTTTTAAATCAAACTCAAGGAGAAGAAAAATCCTACCAAAATACAGTTGCAGACTACTCTAAGCCAGATCACTGGAAAAGCATTCCGGCACCGACGGCTGAAAAGAAAGCAAATCAAAATTGGAGTTCACAAATATATATTGAGCCACCAGTACTGAGAGCTAAGCGTAACTCCAGTATAGAATGCCTCGAAAAACCCAGAGAATATTCTAGCAGAGGGTCAGTATCTTTTCTTCAAGATCCAAAAGTTCACCAACAGGAAAAAGATACTGACAACTCGTTCCTTAATAAATCTAATATTAGCATCAGCAATTACCGAACGCACGGCAGATCTTCTTCAATCACAAATTCTCGTTTAATCATCGGATCTGTAAATCATTCCCCTGGCGATCGAAAAGAACGTACATATATCGGTAATAATCTTTCTGAAGAGAACAATAAAGAGAGACTTTCTCCTGAGAAAAGAACTTTTATGAAAGTTAATCTGAATATGACTTCTCCATTCCATAATGCAGAATCCAAAAAGAAGTCTGATACTGCAAAGAGAACACTGGCTTACAACCAAACTGGCACTCTGGAAAATACTGCTCAGAGAAGAGATTCAATTAAACAAAGAAATTCTAATGGTTATCAGTTCTTGATAGCTCCTGAGTATCAAGAAACTCAAGACATTTATAGCGAACAAGATCTTAAGCGCAAGGACAGCAAACACCTTGAAAGAAGGCCATCTTCAGATTTGCAAAGACAAAGAGAATTTCTGGCAAAATCAGAAGAAGAGCATCGCATTAAATTCAAAATTTGAGAACGAAGAAAAGTTTTGTTTCTTCAGGATTTTTACTCTAGAAAGTAAATTTGGCTCTCTATTGTCGCCAAACTTACTTAGGTTTCAAATAATGACTATTAGCTTTGTCGTTCTATTTGTATAATTTCGTGCTGATTTGACATAGGAGTTTATGGCTTCTTCTGATAAACTTTTTAGACAAACAAATCCAAAAAGCGAAAGGCTAGCACAATTGTTGGCATGTTGTATCTTAATGCAGTTATCTCAGGCATTGTTTAAGTCTTTGTTATGCCATAAGTCGCGAACCAATTACTTTCCTGGTAATGAACATAAAGAACCCCAGACCGAATTTTGCAGTTGCAATTGCATTATTAATGAACCCACTAATATGATGTTTGTTGAAGAAACAAGGAGAAGCACAGCAAAACTTAACTACTATGTTTTGTGTTTTTCTTCCCAAAAAATAAGATGGGATTTCTGTCTTGAAGTTTATCGCGCAACCTGTTTCGAATTGTTTTGGGCTGTGCAGATTGTTATCCTAATGGTGCAAAAATCTTGTCTGGATGAATTATCTCATCGGTTTCACGATAAACTTTGCCAAATACTCAAAATTTCTCAGTTCAATCACTGTCTGTATTAGTATGTTTTAAGAACGTTCATTTTGTATTGAAAATCACAGCAGTCCAGAGAAGAAATCTGCTTCACTGATTAGAAACTGAATTTATATAATTACAGTGTTATTTAGCTACTAACAAATTTTGTATTGGCACCTGTTTAAACAATTTTTCATTCTTTACATTATTAAGGTTGAAGATATTAGCAATTTAGAAATTGCCTGCAATTGATGCGTCCTGATCTTTATCACTTCTAAATAAAGATAAGAAATTTTTTTTTTAAAAAAAAAATCAATATTACCGAGGATCTGCTTCACCACCATCATCACCACCAACTTCTTCGTCCTCAATGTCTTCTTCCTCTTCCTCTTCCTCTTCCTCGCCACCTTCATCTTCCAACTCTTGCATATTTTTTGGCTCATCGTTTTCATCATCGTTCTGGCTCTTTCTTTCCGGACTTGGCTCATTTTGGCTCTCTTCATCTTCTTCCTTCTCTTGCTTGATCTTTTCAAGCTCTCTAAACTGATGATCTTGCCCCTTTTGCAAAGCCAAATAAATCTGCTTCAGTCTCTTGTGCTCTTCAGTATCGAACAAACTGAGTAGTCTCTGGAAATCCACCATTTTCAAATTCTGATTGAGCTCATACGCCTTGAAGGTCAAATAGTCGACTTGCTCAGGTGTTAATTGAGCGCCGTATATTTTGAGAGCATCAAAGATAACTTTGATATCACAATGACCGATTTTTGCCTCTGGGATTTCTTTAAAATGAGAATAAAGACGATCTTCGTATTTCTGGAAAATCTATTCATCAATTTGTGAAATTAACTCCATCAGCTATGAAGCTGTTACTCTTCCCATCTGCTCAGAGAGCCTTGTATCTGTTTCTCGGTCAATCAATTGATATGCTCCAACCAATTTTCTAAAAACGCTCTTAGCAATTGTTAAGCTGCAGCTTCTGGTAAAATCAAGCAGAGTCGTTTCTTCATCATTTGGCTCGACTAAGTATCTTGCTACGAGCAAGGATGTAGCCTCGTCTTTGATATTGAACGGCTCTCTAAAATCACTTATTGAGTTTCAAGAAATCATGAATAATAAACTACACTCCAATCGCATTGCGAGCTTCTTGAACTGTAATAGTTCCACGAGAGGCATATTTTTCAAATAATTTCTGGAAAATAACGATAGTTAGTGAATTCAGAACTGAAAAAATTTAGCTTACTTTCTCAGCTTCCTCGTATGAGACCATCTTCAATCTCAGTCGCAGAGTTAACTCATTACCTAATGTATAATATTGTCATCTTCTTCATCAAATAGGCACAAAATTACCAATGTTCTTTACATCTTCGTGCGTTACTCTTCTAACTTTTTTCAGTTTGAATTCATTCGCTTTGGTCTCTTTAGAGTTGAGATCTCTCAGTTCAGTTGGCAAATCTTCTTCAAATCTCATATAGTAAGCTTTTTCTGTTGTTCTTTTTCTCTCTGATTCATAAATATTCACGAGCGTTTTATATTTTGTTTCGAGCTCTGTGTACGACTCTTTAACCTTCGCTAACTCTCGAACCATGTTTTGCTTCTCTCTCGCCTCTGCATTTGTTTTTTCCTATAGTGATCAAAGCCCTTAATTTCAAAAATCAGCTCCACAATAAAATCACCATTGCTTTTTGAAGTGCTTCATTAAAACTTTTTTCTTGCTGAAGGAAGATTTGCTCGCTTTTCAACATTTTATCTTGGAATTCAGCCTTTATTTTACTAGAGTCAGACATTATTTCAATCGATTGTTTTTTGACATTGTCTTGCTTACTCAATAACAGGGTCACGGCTACTAGGATTATCGAACTGCGCTTCTAAAGTAAGCTTTTGCATCTCTCTTTCCTTCTCTTTGAGTTTTTTTTTCAGTCTATTCAGCTCTGCGGTGCTTTTTTGGGCATTCTTCGCTTCCAAATCTCTCTCAACAAGGATATTGCAATTCTGGTCTTCAAGGAATTTTATTTCAGCTGCAAGTCTTTCATTGTCTCTCCTGAGTTGATTAATGAGTTCATCTTTTTTGTCAGGAGCACCTTGGATTGTGGCTTGAAACTTTTTGGAAGGGTTGTTTTTTGTGAATTCCGTAATAAATGCTTTCAATCTGATATTCTCATCTTGAGATTCTTTAAGTTCGATCTAATGAAAAGTGTAAGAAAACCAAGTAAACAAAGTTTGAGATTTCTAACCTCGAGTTCTTGCATTTTAGTAACTTTCGAGTTCCTTTTCAGGGTTTCAACCTCATCTATTTTCAATTTCAGCGCTTCTTTTAAGTCTTTTATCTTTTGCTTGAGCGTTATCACTAGAGTATTCTTTCATAAGATGAAGTGATTGCAACAATCTGTTTTAAATATCTTTACGTCGTTCACTTTGACGACGTGAGGATTTAACTCGATAACTTTCCCGACAGTGCCCATGAGTTTTTTGTTCTCTCTCTGAATGACAGAAAAAAAAATACAAAGAGGTTAGTTTCATTTAAGGGCGATCGAAAGAACCTCCAAAAGAGCGCATTGAGTCTTAATTTTCATGTTTTCTTCTTTGATCTCATTAAATTTTTGTCTCAAAGTCAATATTTCTTCATACATTTGTTCCTGGAATTGTTGAAACGCATTTATAAATTGGTAACAGCATAATTAATCTTTACTTTGTCGTATTTCACGCGGATTGGAAGGTACTTTTGAACATCCTTTTCAGATGCTCCTCCTTCAATTATCGAAAACTGAATGCTATATTTTCTGTCAGAATGCTGTTGTTAGAGAGAGTACTTGTGAGAAGGTTCATCTCTTGCTTCAAAATTGCGCATATCTGGTCTAACAGGGCGCCTCGGTAACTCTGAATTGATCGGACTTTGCAATCTATTGATTGACGGTTATATTATGTCTGCTTCGTGAGGCTGACTACCTTGTAACGTTAGCTGATGCTGGACGGCTTATAAATAATGAATTTTTCTGAGATCCATGAAAATTTGGAGTTTGGCTCGCATCCAATTTTGTAGGTAGAATTAGTGTTGATCCTGCTGCTGAATCATTACGAGAAACAGTGAGTTTCGGTTTGTCAAGGTCTTTCAGATGAATTCTTAACAAATCATCAGACTTGCATCAATGAAAATCCATTAAAACCCAGAACAAGCGTGAGTTTACTCTTGTTCTTGTATTTTTTGTCAGAAGGGATGAAAGAGATTGCTTCCTAGTGAAGCCACGTTAAGTCTATTGTAAGAGCATAACTTACATTTTTATTTCTGAATATTTCCTGCTATAAATTCAAATAGAAGAATAGAATAAATGAGTGCAAAAAAATATATTACCAAAATAGCAACGATCGGATTTAACCAGCTCAATATGGAAGGGTGCTTTACAGTTAATATCAAAATTTATCAGACATTTACTCGCTTTATCAAAATTATGTATGAGAATTTCACAAATCTTAAAGAGCATTCTTACGATATATTAGAACACTTTAAAATGTTTGCACACAACAAAAAGAGTTCAAAGTTTTTGTTATAGACACTGTGGTTGCTCGGCTAGTCGGATTGAAAAAAAAAAATATTGGCAAGGAACGCTCGGGAGTTAACTTTTCAATGAATCAAATTCTCATCTCTCTTCGTAGGGAGATAAATAGAATTAGATCAATTTCTTTTGGGTGTTTGCTCTTGCTATTCTGAAATTACGATTTTTGTAGAGCAGGAGCGACTCTTTGCTTTTCTAATAATGATGATGGATGAGAATTGATAAAATTATTTTATTACTTTGATCCATGGATGTTCTAGAGCTTCTTTGATTCCAATTCTTGATGTTGGATCTTTCTCAAGCAATCTCATCAGCAAGTCTTTCGCTTCTGGTGACACATTGTCCCAAAACCTTCCTTCCAGAAACAGATCTTCCAAACAAGTTTTTTCAAGAATAACCTCGACCTCATCCGCGTCAAAAGGAAGCGTTCCTCGAATCCTGAAAAAAAAAAATCATTGTTCAGATTAACTTTGATTAAGTACAAAAAATGCATTATGATTCCAACACTCCAAATATCGGCTCTTTTATCATATCCCCTTCCTTTCAAGATTTCAGGTGCTGCAATAATAACATGCATGAATTAAATTTTTGGAGTTCTGATCATATTATGTTTACCAGCATAATTCGCAGTACCACATGAATCATTTAAGGTGTGATCCTCTGTGACAAATTTGGCAAATCCGAAATCAATTAATTTGATTTCCTTTATCACATCGTTTTCTTGCACAATGAGGATGTTTTCTGGCTTAAGATCCCTATGTATGATCCCTGTATCATGTAAGTAGTTGACACACTCAAGCAGCTGTTTGATCACAACTTGAGCCTCGTATTCTGAGCAAATTTTCTTTGTATACAGTCGATTCAATTATATTACCTTCCAAAAACTGATTTTTCAAGGTGTAGTCAAAGAGATCGCCATCATTCACCAGTTCGGTAACGATATATAAGTATGATTTATTCTCAATGGTTTCAATGTGTTTGATTATATTCTTATGATTCAGAACTTTGAAGATAGACGCTTCATCTCTGCAAATTTTGTGAGCTCAAGAAAGCCTCATTCAATTTTGTTACAGCAGAAATTCGCGCTCTTCGGGTGTAAGCTTGAGCTTGTTTATGACTTTTATTGCATATTCCTGATTGTCCTTTACTGAGGTCTATCATATACGTGAGCATCACTCACAATCATGTGATCAGAAGAAAATTACGCATTTCGAAACGACTGAAAACTTTCCCGATCCAATTTTGATGCCAATGCGATAGAACTCTTGAATAGAAGAACTTTGAAAAAGTGGGAGCATGAGAAGTGTCTACTGGAAGAAAATATACTTCCGAAATTCCAAAAGATGCCCCATCCAGGAATCAAGAAGTTCCTTTGAAGAACAGCATAAATGATGAACTGCACATGAAGAACTTTTATTCGTTATTGTAAAACCATAAGGCTGTTTCGAGTTTTCGTCTATTTTAGCTTCAATGTAGCATCCATATAGAAAAAGCACTCCTTAAAGAGTTTGAGAACGGCTGGTTCTAGCAAGAATAAGATTCACCTTCTGGAAGTCTATCCTTTCTCGATTTATAATAGAACATAAAATGATCTCGTAACTCAAAGAAACGCTTTTTCCATTTGCCGGATTTCTTGCATTGCATGAGAAGTTCACCGGAGATCTCGGGAGGCCTATAGATGTAAAATTTTGTTGTTGAAATTAAAAAATATTTATCTACTTTTGAAAACATCTTAAAGGAATTTTAGACCGCCAATTAGAAAGGTCGTCAATGTTGTTTTTATCAAGACCCTTTCCTGTTTGGTCTGCACCGGACTTGTCAGGTGACATGTCGTACTGACCAAAATTTGATAAGTTCATTGAAGAGTTCGCTCTCCAAGTGGAATTTGCTAGAGAAAAAAATTTAACTCCATCAACGAGACAAAACAATACCCCATAACTCTTGATGGAAGCTCTCATTGAAAAATTTCAGTAATGCAGGATGCGTTTTTATCCAACTTTGAAACTCCTCAGCAGATAGCCTATTAGAGATAATTCAGCTACCTGCTCAAGTATTAAGACTTACTTTCCAGTTTCTTTAGCAGTTTTGCAGGATTGAAACACATAATTTGCGTACTTCTTCAGCCTGTTATTTACATTAGTTGCAAGAGGTATAGTTATGGGTCGGAGATCCAGCTTTTGGTAAGCGGCAGGAGGGTTTAATTGAGAGTCAGCTACCCTCTCTAAATTATCAGCTACAGGCGCTTGAAACTGCTTTGTATGAGCTGTGCTTTCGCTACCCCCACTCTCATTTGAAGTTCTATTAGGAAGCTTGTATGAATCCATCTTTTTGTGTGCCTCAGCATCCTTTACATCCCTTTGCAATATTTTCAGATGGATATTATTAATTTCTAAGAAAAATTGTATTCAATTTTTTGAGAACCGAAAAAAGGGCCTTACCAGTATCTGGTGCTAACTCAAGTCCTTCTTCAGCAATTTCAAAAATTTCTAGCTTTTTGAGTGGCTTCTTTTCAGAAGAATTCTTATTCAATGTATTGAATTTCTCTTCCTCCGACTGCTTGTTCTTAAAACTGCGTTCCTGGTCTAAATTTAAAGACGTTGGATTTGAAAAGGCCTTCAAATTCATTTCTCTAACAGTTGCACTATTTTTCCGGCCAAACCTTTCTTTGATCGACAAATATTCTTCATTTTTGACATCACTGATATTTGTCATCGAATAAACCTTTCCTAGCTTTCTCATGTTCGACATCTTTTGACCTCGATCGGGTGCGATGTTCATATCTTCTGTAATGTTTTTAAGATGCGATTTTGGGTAGTTATAGAGCTAATAAATTGGGAATGGGAGTCAATCAGGGAAATA
>ENA-UOTZ01000342-UOTZ01000342.1-compost-metagenome-genome-assembly--contig:-NODE-342-length-39804-cov-16.860448_pt1 | contig 39804 bp, 33 predicted proteins | sample MGYA00238144_ERZ746983 | MGnify/ENA primary metagenome ERZ746983 (study PRJEB28759, sample SAMN06268863) | compost metagenome | isolation source: single cell | place: USA: California, Emeryville, Joint...
TACCGTGCTCAAGGCAGAAGAGTTCCCAGCAGGCGTTACCGACTTGGATACCTCCCTGACCGATGTGGATACAGATGGCTTCTCTCATTTAAGGTGTTAAAGGGTTTTTGAAGGAAAAGGTGGGTTCTAAAAGTTTTTGATGACTTTTGAATTATAATTTTTCAGGACTACGTGGTATTTAAACCAGAGAATCCGCCGTTATATATTAAACACGGAGCAAAGTGCAATTATTGAAGAAGTTACATTTAAATTGTATTCATTGCGTGGAAATCTGCTTCTTCTAACTCATATTTGTATGAAATATCATTCTTTGCCGGAGAGCATGGACATCCGTAGCCGATATATCTGACTTCAGAGTTATAACTGTTTTTTAAATCGCAACTTTTGATCAATATTAGTCAAAATGGCGTTGATGTCCTTAATTCATAAATATTTCGTCAAATATCTCCATAGAAAGACAGCCAGAGAAATTATCTTTCGAGGTATTCCGCAGCATTCTGAAAAATACTGAGTATTTGGGGCTTCTGAAAGGATTAAAAAGAGTAAAACTATATTTTGCTCAAGAGATGTAAAAACCGCAGCAATTCCAGATGCTCCTAAGCTCTTGCACAGAGGTGCTTATTCCAATTGCCATTACATTATTTTATTTCGAGTCACGGAAAATAAAGAGCCCTTTCAACGGCATAATCTCAATTATGATAATGTAAGTAATTTATAGCATTTCCCAATTTTTGGAATCTCCACGAAGCTTAGTGAGTTGTCGATGAGCATTTCGCTCTTTTTTAATTAATTTTTTCCAGCAAATTTCACTCTTCGAGGTCAAAGCATGTCTCACGAATGATAGCTATTTTCACAAAAGGCTCCTTTAAAACTATCAAAGTACTTGGAAACTCAATAAGAATTTTCGATTGGTGTCAGAAAATCAGCAGGAATGGTCCTTTCTCGATTTTATCTCTACATTATAGGAAAATATTCCTTTCTAATTTTATTTAATTGCTGTCACCTTGCCAACTTACATATGATAACGTCTATCTCTTCATTTAAAAAGGGAGCAGAGTTATCTGACCATTGATCTGTTAAAAATATGGACAGGGCAACGTTACGTTAACCTACTGCATAGCAAAAGCTTTTTATCACTCCGGCCCTCCTTTTTATTCATTTATAACGTCCAATAGAATCACCAGCAGATACTGGACCATAGACCACTCATTCTGATGACCATGCAATTATTTCTAACAAAAAACTGCTCTAAATCCCTAAAATTAGTAAAGTGCAATGCAGACACACCTTTTCTCATTGTCTTTCACGTGTATTGGACTTTGAAAAAGTTTCTCTTTCCTTTTTGCGATATTGCTGTAGACCTAATACTCCCATTAGGCATCGATAAAATTATCAATAAAGAAAATACTGGCAATTAATTTTTTTCCCTCACGTATGCAATTCCAAAATAAGCAAGTATCTCCTTGAACATCATTGAAATGTCGTCCAACGGAAATACTTCCCTTTGGCTATTTAATGAAGAGCGTGCTTTCATTGCGGCATTATATGACGCGATGGTATAAAATTTGACACTTCCAATGAGAATTCTTCAACGCTCAATCATAAATTAATTTTATACAAAATAAGCACATCAGATTGGAAATCCTCAGCTTGACAGGTCCCAATGGAAGTTCATAAAATTAACAGCATCGTAAACTCCCCATCATCTACCTCAGCTCAGCATTTTCTCTTAGGGACAAGGCATGGAGATCGACAACATGCGAAAAACTAAACTTGTCGCGATATTGAAAAAGGAAGAGAAAAACAGCGAAGATCTAAAGTTTATCGACCTCTACATCACGACCTACATGCCGGAAGTCGGAAAGATGCTCAAGAGCAAGTTCCAAAAAGAGGCTTATGAGAAAGTAACACGAGTCTCTCACTTTGGAAGTGAATCACCTTTCTAATAGATCTATGAGCATTTCACCTACGAGAAAAAAAGCGTTGATGATGTGATTTTCGATCAAGAGAATTACGATCACCATATTTGCCTAGTTTTATCAGGTATAGCCGTTGAGCCCAAACATTTGAACTCATTCTGATTAGGTAAATTGTCGTTGAATGGGATCAAAAAGAACGAGGAAGACGGCTCCATTGCAAATAAAGACTCTCTCGAGTCTTATAACAAGAACACCCTGATTAATCCTGAGAACTTGAAAGATAAACTAAATTCTGGAAAATATGAGTACTTTAATATCTCATGAGCACTTGCTCATTTATATACCCTCCAGCCTTTATAACTGCACGTGTGTTGAGGAGAGCGAAATTGTGTCGATTGAAGTCTCTTTCTATGAGAGAATCGTCAAGGTAGCACTATAAAGTCATTAAAAGAGGTTATTCATTGAGATTGTTATTAGGAATACGAGGACCAAGCGAAAAACGAAAAGATAAAGACATTGAGCAAAGTATTCAGTCGCTTCAAGAAAGTCTCTCTCGACCGAGCATCAAAAGAGGAGTTGTTGACCAATTTCCGCGAGGAAAAATTCTCCAAAGGAACAGTGGTCATCAGTAGCAAGAGTAAGGTCGAAGAGATCTACACGATCCAGCAAGGGAGAGTAGCTCTGGTTCAGAAAAACGATTTCAACCCAAACTATTCGAAGGCTTATGTGATTTTTGGAATCCTTGATAAAGACTGTGCGTTTAATGAGTACCCTCTCGTCCTTGAAAGAGAAAGTCCTTATACCGTGGTGTGTACTGAGGATGTCAAAGTTCTTGTACTTGATAAGAACAATTTTGGGACAGTCTGCGATAATGACACTACCACAGATCTTCGAGCCAACGCGGCATGCAAGGAACGTTTGCAGAGGCTTTACTTGGAAAGATTCAAGAATTTCAGCAAGGAAGACGCTGAGAACAGCCAGAAGAGGTTCCTAAAGACCCTCGGTGTTGAATATAAGGACGTTGAAGCTATCTTCAATAAATCGAACCCAAAATCGAATCAATATCTCAAAAACGTCGAGAAATTCAATGCTTTAGTAGGGAAACCCACAACCGCTCAAACTACTGACCCAAAGGCCAAATTCTCCGAGTTCGCAACGCCGAGACTCGTTTCAAAGGACCCAAAATTCGCTGCGTTGGATCCACAGAGACAATTGTCTCTAATGGCGCTAAGAAACGAAGGAGCGATGCGTCGAAGTGGTAATACAGCAACAACAACGAGCTCTATCTTGAAAAACCCTGAGCAGTTGAGAAGTGTGCAGAAAGCTCTGCTCAACGAAGAAAAGCTCGAGAAATTGGTCACGAAGAAAGAAATTTCAGAGACTAAATCATTGAAGGTGGAGGAAGAGTCTAAGAGTAGCGCGAATAACCCACTAAACAAATTCAAGAGAAACAATGATGACTTACTCGCTAAATTTGGTGTTGCGAAGACTGAAGGCGAAGGGTCCGGGGATAGTCAGCCGACCGAAGAGCCCAAAAAGAATGCTGATACGGAGGAAAATCACATTAAATTCGATAAAAAAGTTGAGGAAGGAGATCAATTCGGACTTGCAATGGCGAAGAAAAATCTGATGGTGAGACCGTTAGGTGACGGTGTTCTAAAGAAAAAGTCTAACCTCCTCTCGAATCCAGGCATGCTGTAGTCGAAGAAAAGGGAACAAGTGTCAGCGATATACAAAAGCAACCTCTTAAGTGATTTACTGCTAACAAATTTCTTGCAGGACTGCATGTGACATGTTATGCGTTTTCCTTCGATTAAATTTGTAGATTTGATTTTACGTTTACATTTTTGTGGTGGAATGAATCAAATTGACACTTTAGTCTCTCCGTAGTTACCAGTTGGATCACTTTGAGGAATTTGGGGAAATATTGTTTGAGATGTAGATGACGGTAAATTGCATTTAGAAAGCGAGAATGGGATTCGAATGGTCTGCAAGCAGAGAATCGCCGTTAGAAAAGTATCAGAGACCTGCAAAGTTTTCATTTCAAAGTAGTTTAACCTCTCTACAGATAACTCGAAAAGTCTTTTGACTCCCTTTCAATTGTAATAGAAAATTCATTCATAGGTTTAACGGGGGCTTAAAAGAAATTTATTTGCTTTGATGTCTAATAATGATTGTAATTCTAAGAGGAATAGAACTTGTCGTCTACGATTATTAAGATATCCCTCTAGATTTGAAATATTTCTGTTTTCAATTCTTTGGCAAATTGTTCTATTACTTGCATATGGAACATGGATAATAATATATACGGCCTGACTCAGGGCTCATACAAGCAAGAAATGGTCCTATTCTAAATTTATTTAATTTTTGGTGATAAAAAGAAAGAAAGTTGTTCTAAACAAAAGAGCTTTGCATGAAGAAGCTGAAAAACGAGCTAATTTCCATGTTGACAAGGCACTCGACTCTTAAGTTCTGAGAACCTCTGAATACTATCCTTAAATAATCTGAGATATTTAAGCATTGGCATTTTTTTTGAAAAAAATTTATATTCATATTCAAAAAACATATATTATACTTCTCCATCCTCATAAAATTTTACAAATAATGAATGAATGCAAGCTCTCATAAAAAGATCAAAGAGTGTTTACGTTAATAATACTTAGCCAGTCGCGTGTGCTATTAGCAATATATATATATCGTTCTGAACCTATTCTAAGCCAATAATAGAAAAAATTACTCAGCTCCAGCACTCTTCTCCGAAGAAGCCTTGATGTTGAACTCCTCTGGTTGCTCTTCACCAGTCATCGGAATGGACCTTAACCTCGTCAGAGTCGCAGTATTCTTGACGATTTCTAAATCAGGGTGTTTGAGCCTCATGTGCTGATGCAATGACCCTTCCGAACCGTAAGACTTCCCGCAAGTCGTAGAAGGACACGTAAACTCTCGAGCAATCTCCCTCGCAGTTCTTCGAATTCTTTTCTTCTTACCACTGATTTCATCTCGGAGCTCTGCCTGAGAAGTCATCTCCTTTAGCTTCTTTTCAGCTGACTCAAGGTCTTTTGCCAGTTTTTCTTTCTCTGTTGTCAAACTCGCCACTTGGAGTTGCAGTAATTCGTTCTGTGCGGTTAGCTGAGCGATCAAGGTTTGTTCAGATCTCTGAACCGCAGTCATCTGGCGGAGACCCATAGTTGCATTCAGCATGCTCATCGTAGACATCAAAGCTCCCATGTCTTGATAAGATTCTGATCCAAACTCTTTTGGAAGAACCTGCGACATTGGGTTTTCTAACCCAAGGCCAGGAATAAGCCCACGGAGATCGTCACCACGCAATCTTTGGTAATCCATGAGGAGATTTGTAGGGAAATAAGCCATTGGGTTTAGCTTTAGAGGGTTAGATTAGTTTTGATTTATTAAAGTGATTATAATTCCAGTCCAAACACGGTGTTTAATTAAATAAATTTGCGAAACCATTCTGCGGATCATTAAATTTTTCGGATAAACTCCTTATTAAACATTTTATTTCTGTTTGAATTGGAACTTAAAAAATTCAAATGCTATTAAAATCATAATTAACTCAATTATAAATTAGAGGAAGTTCGATGAGATTTATAATAAGAGCCTTGGAGATAGTTTTATTGGAATAACTGCAGACAATGCTAACTAACAGCATCAGATATACTCGCTTTCAAATATGGATAAGGCTATTTCCTTCAACTTTTTCTGCTAAATTTATTCATAAAGGACAAGAAATTAGTGCGATGATATGAAATGATGGCGCTGGACCTTGGGCGTTTTGCTCGAGGGTAAATATGGGCATTTCATTTAAAATATCTTTGTGTTTGTTTCGGTGAAAAAATAAAAAGATTCCTTGTTCTAATCTCGGTAATTGATCGAAATAAATTTTATGAACGTGTTCGACTCTCGCTATGAATCGTGAAGATAAAAATTAATAAAATGCAATTAAATTCAGCCTAATTCGGGTTTTGCTCAGGAGAGAAACCGTCATAAAGTACAACAATCATATACTTTTTTTTCGAGACAATTTCCTCATAGACTCGATCCTTGAGCGGAGCTTTTTATGATGAGAAGCGACCGGGACCAATGGTTGAACTATTTTATTCAAAATCGCAAGGACATTTCATTATTAAGCAATGATATGTACAGTGTTAGAAGGAGTATCGAGGTAGCTTTCTGGAAGAGAAAAAGGAAAAAGTGGTTGTGGTTTATGGAAACTCAGTGTGCTTCTATTGGAGTCCAATTAACTCACTTTAAAATTTACTTAATAGCAATTAAATTTAAGAAGTACAGTCAATTATGAGGGTTAATTCACTCAGAATAATTTTATCGAAGGGCACCTCAGTATATCTATCCGGTATGTTAAATGAACATTATATGATCTACATGAGTATTGGAACGCTTCTTTCTTCTTTCTTGGCCCCATTCCTTAGAGCCTGCTCGTGTCCACCGAATAATTAGGAAAGTTTTGAATTTTATCTCCATCATTCCGAGGCTTTTGGTCCAATGCTTGGTCCTATAAAGAAATGTAATCAAATCCGCCTTTTTCGGTTGAAAATTTATTTGTTAAGAAGAGAGGGAAGGTCTGTCGGAAGCAATCCACATGAACTCTAAAAGTTTGCGAATCTACAGCAATCACGAGGGTTTCTATGCTTAAGGTGGTCTTTCAGTGCATGATCGACTTCATCTAACTCAGAAAATATACCCTCCAATTTTAGAATTCTTATCTTCAGAAGTGAAACTTACTGCGGGCTATTTACTATACAGTGGACTATACATCATCGATAGAACGACCTGAATGGAAGAGGTTCTTCCACCACTATTACTCTCTTTTGAATTCCTTACATATTAGGAAATAATTCTGCCTCACGCTTGATATGAACCAAATAAATTAATTTCTATATGGTTTTAATTAAAAAGTCATCCGATTTCGATATTCGGATATTTTAAGGAAACATTTAACTTATTTTGTTAAATTTCGAATACTCTCAAGCAAAAGCCCTGTATTTTCCACTCAAAGACCCATCTTCTATATACTTAGTTGCTTTCAATCGATTAAACATCCCAAAATTTTGTCTCCTCGCCTACTCGGCATAAGAAATGATGCCGAGGGGAAAAAACTTATTTCTTTGATATCATAAGGAACATTTTGCGAAATGCAGTAATGCTTTTGGCTCTACAACTCTTTTTCTCGAAATAACGACTCCTAATCAGCTTAATAGCTGTATTTTTAGGAGCGTTGCCATTAATAATATTTTTCCTCCTGTTGAAGTTGATTAATCACATTGGAGTTAATTAATCACGTAAATTCAATTCAAAAGCACAATAACAAAGAATTTAGCTTTGCCATCAAAGTTGTCCCAGGCCTAGGAGTAACACGTAGTGTGAGGAGTTAGTTACTATGTATGTAAATTCATTTTCGAACCAACAAAGATGTAATAATTATCTTTCCATCAATAAATGCTTAAACTCTATCTGCCTAATGAACAAAACAACCAATACGGTGAGACACTATCGAGCAGATATGAATTTAATATTATTTTTATTTCTGAAGCAAATGTTCAAACAATTATTGTAGTAAGCGCCACAGGTTCGCTTTGAATGAGGGTCGTCCAGGAGCACGTAGTCACCCGTAGAAACCTTAACATTAGACTTTGTGACCATTCCAACAGTCTATATGAAGAAAATAACTTAGATTCACCAAAAGAGTTGCATTATTACCGCTGTAGATGCTGTTCGTCTATTTGCGCTGAATCTCTCGTTTGTTGTTTTATCAAGCAAAAGATTATTTGTTTGCACGTACACTAAGATGCTAAAAAAATCATTAGCGCTCGCTCGTCTCATGAAAATCGCTAAAATACCTGAGAGGAATGGCGAATCCGACGCTTCCGAAGAGTGTAGCAAGTGAAAAGACAATTTTAAGTATTTTAGCAGTTTCGTCAGGGATAGAAAATATTGTTGCTGTATGGCCTGGGGTCAGGTTAGTATTTAAGTCTAAAGGTCGGTTAGATTGTAGAATCAGCAGGAAATTTACTTCTGAATGCAAAGATGACCAAATAGCAGAGATCGAAGAGCAGAATCAAAATAAAAGTGTAGAAATATTTGTGATTTCTAAGAATAGTCGGGAGATGTCAGTTAATTGGCTCTAAAGTCAAGATTTACCTGGCTCCGACGCAATTATCAATCCAAGGGCAGTGATGGTCAAAAACTTGCACGCATCGACCACAGAGCTCGCAGTGGCGAGATCGAGGAGGCTTGAGAGCCTATAAAGATAATAAAGGGTCATGCATCATTGAGTGATAGTCTAATTACACGGCATTCAGGGCAAATTTCAATACAATCATGAGTCTCCAAACATTTCTAGTTGATAGGGTGATTAACCAGTGAAGTGAGATCTTTTGTTACGATTAAATCGGCTTTTTCTCCTTTGGGCAGGTAACCTGGATTTGAGCGCCAAGCCAAGGTGAAAAATAGCATCACAATCGCAAAGAGAACTAAGAAAACTACCACCATTCCTATCTCTGGGAGGACTGGTTTGTAAAGAAAAACAGGTAAGATCTCGTTGCATGTGCTCGATAAGTTTACATGGAAGAACGAATATTATGTCTAAGATGTGAGGAATCACGTAGAGGATGAAAAAAGCATAAAGCGATGAGCGTGTCCTTTTGCTTCCTAAGCCAGGTCGAATGTTGCAAAACTCGACTAAAAAGTTTCTTCCACGCTATGAAAATTCGCCTGAGAAAAACAATCAAAGTGCCCTCTTACCAGCAATTGAATAATGTTATCAAACTCGTTTTCTCTTGCCAGATCCAGTGGACTTTTATGCTCGTTTGTCTAATCATTTCACATTGATCTTGACTGAAAAAACTGCGGTCTTACTAGTAATGTTTTATCAGCGCCTTTGATAAGCAGCTTTCTGACCACTCTTGTGTTTCCTATCACAACATAAACTACACATCATACCAAAAAAATGCTACCTGATATCACTCCAAGATGCAGAGGAGTGAGTCCGCCTTCGAGATCTCTTTGATTTGGATCGGCGCCCCAAGACGTCAAAAAGTTGGTTGAGTTTTCACAGCTTTATAAGGGAAATGTGTAAAGTTGCGAACAATATTCAAGTCAATACCCTAAAAACGCTGCCCAATGCAAGGCCGTACTGCCCTTTGCATCCACATCAGAAAGAGGCACTCCTTTCTCGATAAAATAAGCCTTTTGGAGATGTCAAATTTTTGTTGTTGTCCGCAAATTCTTACTATAGAAACTGGTTGATCCCCTTGAGCCGCTATATGAATGACATTAAGGCCTATTTTCCATGAGAAGGTCAAGCCAGCTGCCTTATCTGCTCTGATTACCTTGTTTATTTTTGGCTTTTATGTCTGCTCCTCTCTCCGTCAACATTCTGCAGAATCTCTAAATAAAAATCGCTATAGACTCCGCATTTTAGCACAATAATTTACAAGGTTTCCTCGAAAAGCAGCGAAATGCAGAGCAGTGAACCCTTCATCGGTTTGGTATGCTAAATAATCAATTCTCTCCGATGGTTTTGCGACGGTGTCCAAATGATGTATTACAAGCTCAGCAACCTCGTTAAGAGTGTTTAGCAAAGCGACGTGAAGCACTAGAAATCAATGAGAATGCGATCGTCTAATGGTATTACAGGTATAGCCTCTGCCATCGCGTATTGATAGCATGTTAAATTCAGGGTCAGCTTCCAATGCTTGTTGCAGAGTCTCAAGAGTCTTTCTTTCATCAGAATTATAAGCCAATGAGATTATTCGCGACTTCAGAATGTCTCTGGGGTCTTTGGGGCCTGCCATGCTTTGACGAGGCGTTCCCTCGCTTGAAGTGCTAGAGTTCATTGCTTGGTCAACGAATCTTATATTTTAATTCAGCTTTATACTTCTGCTCTAATTGCTTGAGTGAATCGATAGTGATTATAACTATAAACTCAAGAGGTCGCTGAGCATGCGAGAAAAGCATTAGCATGCTAGATAGTAAACTATCTTCACCGAAATAGACTGGATAAGAGGCTGTTAAGGAAAAAAGATGGAATTTAGAGGAAAATTGCTTTAAATCTAAGAATTGTTAATTTGAATAAATAGAAATATGAGCCTGCCTTCGAATAGCAATGCGCGTTTCAATACTCGGGCCAAAAGGAATCATTTCAGAGAACAAGCAAAGTTTCTGTTGAGGCTACTTTATTGTCGTGAAGGTTTGATGTAAAATTTTATCGGGAGGTTCTAAAATCGAGCTTTAATGGGCTGTCGCAGAGTTAACGTCTCAATATAGCGGTTTGCTGCTTAGCTGAAAATTTATATTACCACCAAGAGGTAAAAAGCTGTTCTAGATTAGAAGTGTATTAGAGAGCTAGGGCAAATGAGCCCTATGACGAGCCACAAGCGGAAAGACTTTTCATGGGTGTGATAGGATTCAAAGCTTGTCAATTGAGGAGATACTCCTTGCTTTTTCTTTTTCGCTGATTTGACAGCTTATAAAATGAGTAGTTGATTTGCTAAGTTTATTAAATTTAAAGCAACGTATGAAATTTAATATCAGTTGCAGGTACAGGAATCGACGGATATTGAGCTCTACTTTTTTCTAAGTATGCGACCTTGTTTTTTTTGTTTCTGAGGACAATCTAAAAGTGGTTGAACTCTGAAATGTTGAAAAGTGCTGATGATTGTAGAGATTGAGTCATGCTTGGCAACAGTTCTCTATCGGTATTTGACTTTTTTCATCAAGTTTGACCTTTATCAAGGGAATTTGTTTTTTATTTTGATTTGTTTGAATGAGCCACTAGTGAATAATGAAGGAAGCAGATCAAAATATCGGGAACTTATGCAAGATTAAAGAGAAAATTTATGCTTCAACCTCGCTCTCATTAGTAGACAGAGAACGATAAATATTTTGGCAACTAGAAAAATTTTTGGATCAACTTTATACCTGTAGTTGCTTGCTAACCCAAAATATCGATTTACTTATTTTGGAATACTTCTTCTATACAATCCGAAGCACATAGCCCGGATTCCAACTTTCCAAAGCACGCTTGTTTTCGAGGCTTAATAATTGTCTGATATTCTTATAATTTATCTTCACTTTTCAACGCCACTAAATTTTCAAAATAACTATCTTTTTTATTGCATCAGAAACTCTCAAATTTTTTTCCAATCTGTAATTATTCAACTATTCGCCATCAAAATTGGCATTCTTAGTATGTAATTTCTTAATACAATCAATCGGATAGAACCTTTAATACAAAACATTTTTCTTCGGCCTTTTCATATTCTAGCTCAAAAAAACTAAATAATTCCAAACGAAAAAGTGTACAAAACTGCAATCGACTGCCGAATCATGGAAGGATCTCCAAGCTATTTGCAAATAAAATAACAGTTTTAGTGCGAATCTATTATCTGAGGATTCTTGTAGTATCTGATAATGTCCTTCGAGCTGTTTTCATCAAAAAGTCCTTTGCTCTTGTCCCTTTTCGAATGCAATTCAGTATTCGGCAGAGAATACTTATAGCTATTATTCGCATCCTCATCAGTGATTGCACTATACCCACCTCTATTCGAATATCCATTGCCTTTTGACCCGCCATCAACCTTATACACCTTCGAAATTTCCCTCAGTTTTTGCTTTCCATAGCTTAACGGGGTCATGTCTTCAGGTGACTTAAGCAGAGGCGGCAGTTTGGCATTCTTTCCAATATCAATGTGACTGCTAACTGGTGGCAACTTCGATCCCTTCGAGATCGGCGCGTCGAATAAGTCCGGTACATGGCGCTGCTCGCTTGCATTCTTCATCAAGGCTCTGCCACCTATTTTATTCGCGTTCTCTGCATGCACGTTCGGCCTGTAAGGCGAATTTTCGTTTGGTAGACGCCTGCTTGGTTTCGCATTGTAAATCTGATGCACGATCGAGGAACTCTTGTCTGGGAGCGGGGTTGGGTCGGTTGAGTCGTAATGATGGTTCAGGACGTGAGGGTCCTTCGGGTGACCTCCAAGGTAGCTGGCGGGAAGTAGATCCGGTCGCACTCTCCCAACTCCTGGTGCGCCATCTCGTCCACGGATGGGGTCAATGGGTGGTTTAGTATAGAGATAAGGTTCTATTTCCTTCTGACGGTTGAGCTCTCGCTCTTGAAGTTCTTTGGCTTTGACCTCCCGATCGATCTTTCTGCGTTCTTCTTCCTCTTTAACTCTGCGACTTTCAAGCTGTTTTTTGATTTTTGAGATCTCATTTTCGACGTTAATGGAATATTTCTCAATGTATTCGTCCGTTGGAGGCTTCTTTACCGGATGAAGCCTTGGCTTTTCTCTTTCCCTCTGTCCGTACGCCCTCAAAATCTCTGCTTTCTGCATGTCTCGCAGTGGAGGAAGACTTGCCTTCTCCTTGAGAGGGTTATCAATTTCTTGCTTCCTTCGCAGGTGATGATGATCGACGCTCTCTGCGCCTCGGTCAATCAGTGCTTCGAAACTGTCATTGTGCCTTTGCCCTACACCAGCCAGAGTTTGAAGGAATTTCTTTTTATCCATCGTCCGAGTTCGCATTGGAGCGTAATTAGCCTTTGGTAGTCTCTCGGTGAGGTATAAAATATTCTTGGGAAACCGAATTGTGCTGAGTAATATATTTTTTTCGATATCATCTGCCTCTGTTAAATGTTTTTCGTCCATTCTTTTGAGAACTGCAGGCAATTGGAGAATCTTATCTGCAAGGAAATCTGTTTAAAACTCGATAATGAGCTTATTTACCGCAATTGGGCCTGAGATGAGGTGAAACCTGCAGCAACGCTCGGATTATATTGTTGAGATCTTGAGAAAAATGAGAAGGGATCTTAGGATAAAAGCCTGAGGAAATATCGTATTAGCAACCCTTATTTACTAGATATGAAGTACCTCTGAGCACCTTCTTATATAACCCTTCCATGTCCTCAGCTCTAAAAGGAGGCTTTAACGTCACCATCTCATACAAAACGCAGCCAAGTGACCAAATATCAGATTTCGAATCGTATGGCTGATCTCGCCAGACTTCAGGACTAATGATAATTTTCCGTAAGCCGTTGGTGCGATAACAATTGCATATACCTCGCATAGTAAGGAGTACCAGTCTGCGTATAAAGAAGTCCTTTCTTTGCGACCTTAGACACGTTCATATCTCCGAGTTTCACCGTCCCGTCCTTGTTTAGAAACACATTCGCGGACTAGAATGATCTTTAGCAAACGCAATTTGGAAAGAGACCATTACCTTGAGATCTCGGTGAAAAATCTTTAGATCGTGTAATGCTTTTAACCCTTTAACAATCTAGCGGCAAGCGAGTTAATAATGAAGACAGGATGAAGGCATACTTGGATAAATATATTCCAAATCTCATTTTCAGACATTAATGATCCTTTCTTTTGGTACTCAGTTATCTTATGATACAGGTCACCGTTGTCTGCGTATTCCATGACAATGCTACAATAAAATCGTGAGTGAGTATGTCATTCATGAGGGAAAATCAATAGAAAATGAGAATAATATGGATCATTACCAAAGAGAGTTCGAATTTTCGTCAATGAATGCTTCTTTGTATGAGATCATGTTCACATGGCGGATTGAAGCGAGAATTCGGACCTCGTTCAGGGCGTTTTGTTTCTCTTTATCTGAGAGATTGGCTAGCTTGACCTTTTTGAGAGCGTACTCTTGGCCGTCAGACAAGCGTTTGACTTTGTAAACACTGCTATATGCTCCTTCGCCTATGGCGGACATGGTAGGTGAGAAGAGAGGTCAAGAGAACTGCATACCGAGCTTGCTGATGATTTGAAAGTCTTTCACGGACATTTAATTAACTTTTATATTCAATCGATCAGTCGGTTTGACTTTTTGCAACTTTTAAGTGAATTAAATGAATTTTTATCAACGAGTTTTTATAGCACAGCAAAGGCGTTGACTTGGTTTGCCGAAAACTAGTTTTTTAAAAATTCTAAGCAAGACTCTTTCTTAGCCACGATCTGTTCTGGATGTCCTCTTGCTACTCTTGGCATGAGGTTTTTGGCTGTTTTTTGTGGATTATCGGTTTTATTGGGAAGGTTCAGCAGAACAAAATGGGCCAGAGACATTTGATTGGTGTTTTTGAGTTTTTTGGGTTTAGAAAATGGAATAGTTGAATTAATCAAACTTTTGGAACGCGAAAATCCTGTTGTAGTAGGTTCGAAAATCTCCAGTGCCCAATTTATTAATTACCTGACGATTTCTATTGTCAGAATATTAACTGGTTTAATGTTTTTTGTGCTTGCGAGAAGAAAATTCGATCAACACTGACAACGTTGTTATTCTTCTTATATGAAGACTGAGGAGTAGCAACTGGCTAATCACAGGTGACATGAGTTGATAAAAACTCATTTTCCAGAACTAATCATCCTGGATTCCGTTGGATGTGTTTTTTGAAGAAACAACTTAAAATTCTGTAGTAGTGCTCTACAGTCGAAAATCTGTTGTGCCTTTTTCTGTGTAGTTCGATATATCGATGATTAACAGTGATTGCAGGCCATCGGAGAGCGAATATAAGAAATTTCAGCAGCCATCATAAAAAAAAAAAGGGTGTTGCTATCCAATCATCCCAACCGTCGAGTCCTAACATTTCCTGTTAATCATAGAGGGGGAAAAAAATAAGTGGGATGGCTGCGCAGAATATTTCTTGGATTTTCAATGGGCGCTCCGACTGATTGATCTTGTAAAAGTGACTGCCCTTTTTAAAGTAGATGCTCTCTCTTATTGTCTGCCAAAGCAGCAATTAACTCGTCTTTATACCACAAATCAAGTCTCCCACCTCATTTGAAATTTAGATTCCTTGGTTTTCTACGAAAACCTCTGATATTTTTTGCTTCATCTCTCGATCATCTCAAGTCAAAGAACCCAATAATACAAACCTCTACTTTCGTTTTTCGTACTGCGATGGAAGTAATTGTAATAATATGCTGCTTTAGTTTCGCAAACACCTTCGTATTAAGAACTCAAGAGGCAGAATATTTATATAACTCCAAATAAAATCAATAAAATTCTCCTGATTCGCATAAAACATGTCTGACAGTGAAGGTTCCATTCCAACGTTCAGTCCATCAATAACCTTATCAAATACTAGAGCACTCACATCAGAGCGACCCTGAAGAGAATCCTATAGACGATCCAGAACATCCTGAGGAAGAAGACGAAAAAGATGATATGGGGAGCAAATCCGATCAAGAAGACCAGCCAGAAAAGCTCTCAGAAATATCAGGGAAAAGCACCCCAAAGCCTCTCCAACTCGAACTTAGCAGGAAAGCCTCAAACATCAGTCATACCTCGAAAAAATCCGTCAAAAGCGTATGAGACAATGCATCTCCTCCCTCATTTAACGCGAATAATAGGAGAAACCTCAGCTTACCATACGCAATGAAAATCCTTTATCGATCTCTGCCGTTACAAAAGACCTTGATGATTTGACTACATACTTGACAAGCGTTTTTCCAAGCTTCAAACCAGAAGCTACTAAGGACTTATCTAAGATAAGCAAGCTGCCATTACCTGACTCGTATGAAAAAACTGTACTTGCACAGCTCGCGTCGGAAGGTAAGTTGCATTCAATTTGTTGTGAGAATAAAGCATCTTTTAGAAACAAGAAAAGAGGTTGATGCTTCTTTTAAGAGCAAAGGAACAATATCAGTTCGGGAGGGCGAGGTTGAGAAGCCTGTACCAGTAAAAAGACCCTCGAATAGGTCTTTGCCGCCGGTGGTTATGGATGAGCCAACTTACAAAAGCAATACGGTGCTAAACAACGCAAAAGTTGAGTCTAGCGTAGTGGGGAGATACTCGCAAGGACCTGAGATTCCAGTTTATACGGCCTCTACCAGGCAGAGCAACACCTATACGAAGCAATTGGTTGATGATTATTATGCAAGTCTCTTGAAAAATCGAGGAAATTCTCAAATTGCAAAGCCCATTCAGACGGTCCAATCGTTATACAAAGCAAAGCCTCGCATTTGTAAGCTTAAATATTGTTGCTACTCTAACTCGATCATGATTAGTCACTGTAGAGAACGAATACCATATGCAAGAGCCTGTGAAGACTCGACAACCGACGTATAAGCCGATTTTGACGAGTATATTGTGGTCGCTGGTTTGTGCTAATTTGTAATTAGGGCATGAAAGAGCTGCGACTTTGCAACAGAATTTTTTGAGGACGAGTAAACATTATTATTTCGGAAGTTTGGCAGGGACGACTGGTTCTAGAGAGAATGTAAATTACGCTCTTGATTTTCTAAAAAGTAGGAAATAAATTTTGGATTCACAAAGTATTTTTCATAAAGCATACCTTATCCATCTCAGAATAACTTATAGATTTTACAAAGAAGAAACGATATGCGGCTTTTTTATTGTTAAATGAAGGTATTATCAAAAGTATAATATCAAGAAATGAAATAAATCCAAATCAAATATCTATATATGGCTGCCTATTTTGCTAGTTTGGTAGTCTATTTACATTGATTGTATGAATAGATATTGGCACTCATATTCTCATGCTTGATAAAACATCCACTAATTTATACTTTAATAGATTAGTGATGCAAATCTTTGGAATCTGTTTTCATTGCAGCAACATAGATCTCAAGGCACGAGTTGAAATTAATCATTACCAAACAAAGTAATTTACTGAATTTACACTACCATTGATGATATCTCTGGAATAATCACAATAACAAAAATACTCAGCTTGCTCTTCAACCACTTCATGGCTTAACCCAAGAAACTAGGAGTAATACACGAAACCTCCTTTTCACTCTTTCTGTAAAGGGGAAAATAATAAATGTAGCTATCGCAATTAAAGACTTCTTTTCTTTTTTCTGTTTACTGTATCAGTTAGATTTGATATTTCTCTATCGTAACTCCGCAATCCACTTTGAAGCTGGCTGGAAGCATCCTAATCACCCATATAAGGTGACTTTTCTGATATCATCTGGTTTTCAATTCAGATGCAATGTAATTTGCCCTTATATCTTCACATACCTCTCTCAATTATACCTCTTTTCCACAGATGCATGGACTCATGTGCAGAGAAAAATTGATTCAGAGTCTCTCTTTGAAGAACTACTCCTGGGAGTATATGATACTTATTTTCGCAAATCATTACATTATTCAATGTGTTCCATGGGCAATTTCCGATTAGGTACTTATGAAATGATGAGCGATCATCATGTCTCCTCAACAGAATCATTTTTCTGTCATTATTTCGAGATTTTCATGCAATTACAAGCCTCTTTCAACACTAAATTCGCATTTACGCTTCTTTGCCTCTTCCTCCCAGCTATATGTTCAGATTGCTTTATTCTAAGACCTAAATAGGCCTCATATTCTAATAGAACCTCGTGGTATAACACCAACTCTGAGATGTGGTATAATCAATAAACAAATTGGAAAATTTTAATAGAATTATATCAATAAAAACTTTGCTCTAACATCACCAGGGGGTAATTGCGCGATAAAACTGAGAATTAATTCGCCTGAGAACTCATGCAAACAAACCATCCCTCGCTACAACAACTGTTACATATCGCAGGCTCTAAGGGCCATCTCTCGGATGATGAAGATAACCAGGTTCCTTTCAGGACAATTCAATGGCAAGGAAAACGAAACAATTATTTTGCTCAAAAGCGCATTCTTGAGCTTGAAGCGAGCCAAGGCGAAAATCTCGAACAAAAGTTCTTGAAACTTGGCTCTGAGAGACTCGGAGAAACGCTTGATGATTATTTAACTGACCTTCGAGACTACACATTAAGGTCAAACCTGAATATGCCTAAAATCGACGATACTGTGAAAGTTACAAAAAGATTGAAGACCCACTCGCTGGAGGTTTTCGCGGATGATTACTACTATTTCTCAAAAAAATACATGAGCGTCCTCAAATTTACAAAACGCATGGTAAAACAGAGATATTCCTCATATTCAAGCACTCATCAACCTCATTTGCTACAATTAGATTGATTTCAACCTCGACCAACTTGAAAAAGAGCTTATCGACCTTTGGGACAATGCACCAGACAACTTGGTATTCCTTAGTTAAAAGTATTTGCTAATATGTGTATTTGCGATAGAGAGCCGAGCTCAAAAAAATTCATACCATGATATTTGACATAAAGGTGAGCGATTGCTATGCTTTGAGGTGCGGCTTGTGCAAAGCGATTCTAAGAGAGTTGGAAAGGGTCGAAAAAAATATCAAAGCTCTTCTGACTTCTGATAACAAAGCCTCTCCAAAGGGAACCAACGGAGCAGAAGAGGTAATTTGATGTTTTTTTTTTCATTGAAATAGCTACTGATGTCTAGATCGATGAGAGTCTCAGACCGCCCTTTTTCTCAAAGGCGAAAAGGCCCTTCGATATTGGATTGCTGTCGCCCAAAGTCACAAACTCGCAACTTTACAGGTAAATTCGTGAATTTTCGCCTTTTCTTAAAGCCATTAGCAAATGTAAGCTTCTTCTGCTTGTGTTCAGATACTCTTTGGTCCAAGTCACGCATTTTTTCCAATACAACAACACTTTTATTGGTAATTATATCCAGACTATGCGCAAAATTCTCATTCTGCTGTTAGATAAAACAAGGAACATCAACGAGAATTTCCTGAAGGAATATTCTGAAACAAATATGAAAGCAGTGAACGAGGGCAATCGAGACCCAATTCGCGTTACCAAGGCTCAGATCTCAGAGTTATATCGAAAGATATTGAAACATATCAATACGAAAACAGACGGATTGAAGTTAATGTTTTGGCAACGCATACTTAACCAGCTATCAGATTACATGTTTGAGGATGAATATGAGTATACGGCTAAATGGAGAGGATATTTCAAACAGTACCTCGGGTTTAAGGCTAAGACCTGGAAGCTTAATGAGAATAAGACAGCAGCTAGTACGCAAGATAGCTTGATTTGTAAAATCTGCGAGAAGAAATTCAAAGGAGATAAACTCGCAGCGCATTCAAAGAATTGCCTTGAACACGCGAAAGAACTGGAAAATTTCAATAGTAATCACAAACAAATCATTAAGCTGTCAGAGGCTGCGGTAGATCTCAAGCAGGATATTACTGTAAAGGCTTCAATCAAACGGTAAGGTGTTGGAGGAAAGCAATAGTTAATAAAGTTTATAGTAAAAACCTAAGGAAAGCCGCGCTGACGACCAATACTTCAAAGAATAGCGGCTATCAGACGCCGAATTTAGACCTTTCAGGCATTGAGAAAGAAGAAGATTCAAGAGACTTGTCGCCTAGGATCTACTTCACTACTGAGCCAAGTCCATCAAATAAAAATCAACTAAGAAACTCAAGGTTTAAACCTGAAGAGAACGTCTCTGGGAATGAACTTTCAGGCTTCACTGACATCAGCTTTGAATCATTGAGTAATCCATTACGGCTTTTAAATGATCCTCATACGATCGATATTCATAGAAAATGACGTGGATACGACACCGAAAATTCCTCGATCCAATGTGAAATCTCGTTTCTCGGAGTGTATCGACCCCGCTGAGATAAGCAACATCCTTGGAAAGATCCCAGAGGAAGAAAAATCAACATGGGACAAGACGCCGACAAGAGTAGATAGCGGAAATTTACTCGCAGCAAGAAAACAGTTAATTTCTCAAAAATCCGATGATTTTTCGTCTGCCATTGCTCTCACAGAAGAACTGAGAACTGAAGAGTCGATTAATGAGGATAGCAAAGACCGCAGTTATGGTCCGCTTGAGTTGTCCGGTACTCAGTCAGAACCGAAGAAAATTTTGTTGAAATCACGTGGAAGCTCAAGGAATCTGTTGGGTAAGAAAAACCAGGAGTTTAAAGAGGATAGCTTACCAGATCTGAGTCCTAAAGCGTCGAAAAATAGCAATGGGATTGTGATGATTAGGGCCACCAGCACCGAGGAAGGCAATAAATCTGAAGGAAAGAACGATATGAATAAATCCGGGACTGAAAAGAGCGGCGGAGAAAACAATGGTGATGATAAATCCAAGGCGCAGAAGAGCAGCAATGTGGTAAAGAAAAAGGCCGGAAAGACTCTAGTAAGAGCATCAACGGCTAATTATGATACGAAAGCGCTAGATTCAGACAATGGGCTGATCGCTAGCGCAAGAAGAATCAGCGAAGAAAATGAAAAGAAGATCAGAGAGGAGCTCGACATCAGCAGCAGGCAGATCGAGATCCTTGGCTTGATTATTTCTTTTGCGGATGCACCTCGGGACTTGGGAGGTAGATGATCTATATAACTAATGGTGATTTAATGCATTAATTAGTTACTATGACAAAGGAGAGAGAATTCAATGAAATGTGCAGCGAAGTGAAAGATTTAACAGCGATTGCTGGTATAGCGGAGCAGTTTAAAAAATTGATTGAAGTACTAAAATAATTCGAAGGACATTCCTCTAACCTGATGCTTTATAGGAGAGGAAAAGAATAGAAAATAGCTTAATGAAACTCGAGCAAAAAATCCAAAAAGACCAGATAGTTGAAGGCGCTGAGGGCGCTGAAGACATCGATCAGCGCAAAAATGCCTTCAAGGGGAGAATGACCTCGGGATCATTTTCGCACAAGAAATCGACCGGTTTTGGGTTGAGAAGAGCGGGTTCGGGAACCAACTTGCAGGCTCCTGCTCAGTCAAATCAGCCTTCGAAAGACAACGCAAGCCAAAACCAAAGCGATGGCAGTTCACGTTTTTCGAAATTCGCAATCACTATCACGCCAGAAAAATTCAATATTACTCCAATTCCTGAGGATAACACACCTCTTTGGGGGAAACCGCAAGATATTGCTGATTCTAACTCTCCGATGCTGCATCAACAAGCATCGCTTGATAACACTGACCCAGGTCTGAACAAACAACAATCAGACAATATGACTGACCCTAACTGTACCTTGATTGTCAAACAATCAACCCTTGAAAGCAATGATAAGATATGGGAGAAGAATCCGTCAGATTTTTCTATCACCGATACCATCTCTCCTATTCCAGTCAAGCAAAGTTCTGAAACCAGCTCTCAGTTTTTCGGAAAGCAGACCTCAGGACCTGTTGAAAATAACTCACCTCTGCTAAATATACCAGCTACTGAAAGCTCTGAGAGAAAATCATCTGAACCGATTGAAGAAAGACAGCATCCTGTAGGAAGAGCAAGTGAGAAGTCTTTCACAGTGGCTCCAGAATCGAAGAAAACTGAAGAGAAAGAGGAGAAGGAGGAGGAACAAGTCGGGTTAGTAGGTGTGAGCTTCAGAGAAAATTTCCTTTCAAGAAAGCGAATTCAGCTGAAGCCACTGAAAAGAGCAGGCACGGTCGATGTTAATTCTGTCAGCAAACCAGATCTTCAATCACCTCTAACAAAACCTTCCGAAAACAAGCCAGAGCCACTCAAACCGTTTGGCACTAAGGAGCGAACTAACTCTTCTCAAGCGAATCTGCCGAGTATTGAGGAAACGAAACAGGAAACAAAGCCTTTAGAAAAGAAGGTAGAACCTAAAGTTGAAACAGTTGGTCAGAACAAAGCAGATATCGTGCCAGAGAGTAAAAGCCCTGAGTCCAAATTACCTGTCAAAAGCCAAAATACACTCCAAGTACCTCTCGAACAGAACCAGGAACCTGGCTTAGCCACGCAGACTTCTATGGCGAAATCCGAAAGGATTAGAGATTTAAAATTGGATTTAGACACTGCCAGGAGTTCTCAAGAGAAATTAAGTCAGTCCACGGAATTTAAACGTGCTGCAGCCTCTCTTCATACACCACAGCATATACCCAACTCTCTGTCGGCGAAAATCGGTGAAGGCGGGCAAAGAAAATCCGTTTTTGCCCGAGCTCTTGAGGAGGGTGTGGTTATCATTGATAATCGCCTCGAGTATAAAATCCTCCCTCTTGTAAATACTAAACTGAGCAGCTCGGCTGAAAAAGGGAAAGGTTTCCTAGGAAACACCAGCGTCAGCGAAGTCCAAATGTCGTATTTATCATCACATGTGAATGCAAAGCTATCTCAACGATCATCCTCGTTCAGGGTCATGCCCTCGGATAGCGGCAAATCCTTTAATTTGTTGTCACCGACACCACAACAAACCATCCCGAGCGATTCTGATGAATCAAATACGCTAAGTCCGCAGCCCTTACAAAACCCGAGAATATTTGAACGACGCAACAGTGAAGGTGTATCTCCGAGCAAATTGAGCTCTTCTTTCTTCCAAAGAAAGGCGCTTTCGAAATTCGGGCAGTCTCTTATCCAAGCTTCTTTGGAAAAAGCGGCCCAAGTGAAAGAGAAAAAAGCTATGGAAGCTGAGCAAGAAAAGAAGGGAAATGCCTCTGACACTTCGAAAGTTGAATCTCAAACCGAATCTCGCTGTCTTACTGAGGAGACTAAAACTGAAGATCAATTTTTTAGCAAATTTGCAGGAGAAAGAAGAAGTCGAGGGTGGTCTCAGTCAACAAAGCAATCAACTTCGAAAGAGCAAACTCTCTCAGAATCACTTCCGCTGAATGAAGATATCCATAAAGAGGAGCAAAGCAAATCAGACCAAATAGTTTCACAGCCTCTTAGTCAGAACGAAAAGCCATCACTACAAGATTCGATGCCTGAGCCCGTACAGGAAAAACTCAAAACCGAAGTGAAACATACCCTGAATACGATTGCAGAAAACGGTAGTAGTCGCACGGAAAGTGAGAATGGCCCAACTGAAATTGAGTTGAGAATTGAGAACAGAGCGTCGATAGAAAATGAGGGTTTGAGGTCTGGGATCCCCACTCACAACCAACTAGCAGAGTCAATCGCAGATGTATCGCAGAATCCAACGCTGACTGACATTAAAATACCCATTCCCGTGAAAAATATGATTCATGCTCATGTGGGCATGTTCAAGAAGAAAGTTTTAACCAAGCAGCAGAGTTTACAAATTACTCTTGACAAGAAGGACGACGCATCACCAGGCCTAAACTACTCAAAGCGTGAGGAAGAGAAACGCAATGAAGATGGCGAAGAATTGCCTTCATTGTCGCTGTCAAGGTTCAAAACGATAACCCATAACGATGCTCAAGGAACCAAAACCGAGCTCGATGAGAAAGCCGATGCTTTACTGGAAAAAATGAGGCAAGCGAACCAGAACCAAGCAGATGAAGAAGAGTTAGACCCGGATGATATTCCTATGGTCCGAAGCTACAGCGAAGGAGCACTGAAGACGTTCAAAAACCTCTCAAATCGAACGTAAATTTTTCATTTCCTTTGAACAGCTTGAGATAATTTTCATTATAATTAGCATGGGAATCAGTGTTTGGGATTTCGAATTCATTCGACCTTTGGGCAAAGGAGCCTTTGGAAGAGTCTACCTCACGAAAAGAAAAGCAACAGGCGATTTATACGCGATGAAGATCGTCGATTCATCCAATAAGGTAACTGATAATGGGTTTTGTCCATAGAAATAGCAATAATTATTAATAATAACATCAGATGGAAAGAAATCAACTGGAGTCGCTTCAAGCAGAAAGAACCGTTTTCGGAGTGCTGATGGGAGATTTCGTCGTGAAGGCCATCTGGACGTTCAAACATAAAAGCTTCCTATGCTTCGTGATGGAATATATGCGAGGAGGGGATTTCCAGCATATACTGGAGGAATACACGTGTCTCGATGAATCCGTGGCCAAATTTTACATCGCGGAAACGGTTTTAGCGCTAGATTACCTGCATTCGCAAGGCATCGTCCATAGAGATTTAAAACCGGATAACATCCTGCTTGATTCAACTGGACATATCAAATTAACAGACTTTGGTTTGTCTGAAACAGGACTTACCGCTTTGAAAAAGCATCAGCAGTGGGGAGGCGAAGGTGCTCATGACGGTGATGGGAAGAAACAAAGCAAATCGCAACATCAGATAGACAAGCTGATAAACTCGATTCAAAAGCTGTACCTTCCAGCAGTTGAATCTCTCGTGAGTCAGATGGATTTACCGGAGAGTAAATTAGATTTGCCTTCTGAGCCGCACCTTTCGAAAAAGAAGAAAACCTTAATTTTCAAATCGAACGAGATTATGGATACGATTAATGAGATCGCAGATGAATCGAAGGCGGATATGAAAAAAGGAAGGAACACGATTCACGAGGATAAGAAGCCCAGAATCATAGGAACACCGGATTATATTGCCCCAGAAATCATCAAAGGCGAGCCTCATGATAAATGCGTTGATTGGTGGAGTTTAGGAGTGATGGCCTATGAGTTCTTGACCAGCGTCCCGCCTTTCAATAGTGACACTGTTGATGAAATTTTCGATAACGTGTTGAATAGAAGGATCACCTGGCCTGATATCGGTAATATTACTCTGAGATAATAGCAGTCGTTTAACAATGCGTATAGGTTATGAAGAGGACCAGATGACCCCTGAGGCGCAGGATCTGATCGAAAAACTGCTCACAATGGACCCCAAAGAGCGACTTGGAGCCAAAGGAGTGCAAGAAATTCAATCGCATAAATTTTTCCAAGGTAACTAACGATCACTGCAGTTTAACACATCGTAACTTTTACATTTTTAGGCATCGATTGGGCCAATCTCAGGAAAATGGAAGCTCCACTAGGAGAATCTGCGCAATCTAAACAAGACGTCGCTGCGCATGAGAGGGCTGCGAGAAAGTTCGACCAGAGAGAGAAAGATGATCCTTTCGCGCAGGCGGAGGAATCGGCAGGCTTCGACACGTCGGGAGGAAGAGGATCGATGCTCCTTGATAAATTTGATTTGACTCGAATTGATATTCTTCATGAGATGAACCAACAGCGAGCTGAGCAGCTCAAGTAAATTTTATTTCACTCTTCCTTTGAGCTCATCATGGTTTTAGACTTGAAAAAGAAAAAGAAATGCAGAAGAAAAAGCAGGAGATCGAGTACGAGATCGAGAAGATGAAAGAGCTTGGTTTTGAGATCAGCACTGATGAGCTAATCTGAGAGACTGGTTTAAATGTGTTTCAATAGTTCCCTTTGCTAATTATTTACGAAATTTATTGTCTGAGTTGCCTGTATACCCAGAGGCTTTCCAAACTGCGCTTAATTCTGTAGTGATAAACGAATATATATCTATATTCTTATTTTAATCGAAAGAGTTTGGTTTTTTTTATTCTTTCAAATTTCCTCTTTATGCATAACAGTTTCCTTTTAAATCATTGCTATAACAACGAATGTCTCAAGTCGGGCAGAGTGTTCTAACAAAAGTATATGAAATATACGAGATAAAGCTCAATAAAATAGGAACTCCCTATATATATATTATGATCTGATGGACTATTAATAAATGAACAATTTATAGTCAATTAATGAGCATTCGCAATTATAAACGAAATGCTCTCTACGAGTAGAACCGCGAGATTTCTGTGTTGTGTTCTTACGAACACAGTGGCTTTATTAGGATACTTTGAGCTTGGTATGCTGCACTCTATTAAGAAGTATTCATTATTTATCGTTTTCGCTGTGAAGTAGAGTATATCTAAAAGGCGTTTCATGAGCAATGGATCAGGTCTATATAAATACGTTGGTGTATTTCGTTTTCTCGAAATGAGATAAAGAAATTATTGTTTGCGCGAAGAAGCTCTTTTAGATTCTCTATGTCCTTATATTTCGGATGTAAGCTCAGCAGCTCTGAAACAATGTCGTTTGCTTCAAGGATTTCATTCCAAAACATATTGAATTGAGTGCTGCTGAGCCCCTCTTCTTCTGTCTAGAAGATAGAAGAGAAAAATGCGAAACTTTGATTGAAAAAGATAAAAATTGATGACTAATAATGCATGAAGCATGCAGAGAATATTAAAATAAATTATTCCAAGGCTTGATTTTAACCCTGCCCTCAGAGAAAATGGAATCGAAGGTAGCGTAGTGTCTATCGTGACGAGGTGTAATACATTCAACATTACTTCGATTGTCTTGTTTGGGATTAATACTCATTGGTGGGAACGTCTCGAGTTCGAATGAGAAAAAGTTCGGTTTCAGTTTTGCAACGAAGTCGCTGACGACCATATCAGTTGCGTTTGTGACTCTAAGACTCAGCACTAATTTTCCATTGTCTCTTATAAATCTTATAAATCTTGCGTCGAGTTAAATCCCATTTTCTCCTTTTGAGTCTTTTTTATGAGAAGCCAACACAGTCTGAATATAGCAATGGTAGAAACAATAAGGTTCATGCAGTTATACCTCAAATGGAGCCTGAATGAAAGAAGGAGATTGCTTATCATCTCTGCTAATTTTTTTTTTCCTCTTGATAATCCAAGATTGATTTGCCAGCGTCATTTTTTATAGAAAGTTGATTTTCATTTTCATCAGGATCTAGACAATGAACGTCTCTTGATTTTAGGTCCGTGTTCTTTCTAAATTCAAAGGGAATAGTTCCTTCAAGAAGAGCTTTTCTTTCTTATTCCTTTTGAAATTGGAGTTTTCGGTCTATTTCTCTCTGTTTCTCTTCAGCTTCAAGACGTTGTTGCTGCTCTGCAACTATTTTAGCTTTTTCTGCATCTTCGTAAGTCACTTTCTCTGGCATTTTTTCTCCTAGAGTGCTTGAGAGGACTCGCTATCGTCTCCACTGAAAATTATAATCCTCAAGCTCATTTAACAGATAAGAATTGAATTTACTTTGAGTCTTTCACAATTATCTGAGGGATGATGGTCGCTGGAGGTTTGTAAAAAACCGAGGAAGTGTTTGAGATATTATCAACCAAAACTTCAAGAAGCTGAGGCTCGAAAGCAACTTCATCGATCTTAGGAACTGGGTGATCAGAAAGAACGACTTTTTTGGCTAGCTCAGGGTCGTTCCAAAAAAGTCTCCAGTGTATAAATCCTCTAATAAGTTATTATTAGCATTTTAGCTTGTTTAGTCGAAAAATACCTGTCACGTACATCAGGATTATTACTCTTTTCTGCAGCTAGGGTCAGCACATCTTGAAAAAGCCACCCCATTTCATCAGGTTTTTTCAGATATAGTTTGGCTGCGGCTGTGAGTATCTGAAGCTGGTAATTCACAGGCTCGTCTAAGAACCTTTATTCGAACAGATATTAATGAATAATTGCATTCAAGCAAGTCTTCTTACTTTTCAGCCACAGTGGCTAAAGTTTCCTCGCTATTTTCGATCTTTTCGGCGTACTCTCCAATGATCCAAACAAGCGAGGCTTTCGCTTCATCATCTTTAAAATCCAGGAGCAACCAAAATAAATTCTCCATTTCGCTATCGTATTCGAATTTATCGGGGAATTTTCTGAGCATTATTTTAAGAGCAATTGCGCAGTTCTGGGCAAAGGGTATTCCTCTGGCGAGCTTTAGGATTTTTTTAATTGCTTTGATGCATCTAAAATCAGAAAGACCAAAAGCCATCGTCGTTTAAGGCATTTCATAGGAATCTTTTACATAATTGCAGCTTCGTCAACCCTGAGACAAATCTTAGAAAGAGCCTTGATTGCTATTGGAGCGAAATATTGATCTACGTCCAGAGCATATTCCGCCACTTCAGGCACAATGATTTCAAAATTTCTGTCATCGCAAAACGTTGTGAGGATCTCCAGCTTTTCGATTTTAATATAGCATGGGTCATCGTATTTAATAAAAAAATTCTTGATGTCTTTTTGAAGAAGATAGAGGTGCTTTTCTAAAAGAATTCTGATACTTCTCAACCCCACGTATTGTATTTCTGGCTGATAAGTCAGCAAAGAAGCTGGATAACAACTCTAATCAGCACCGGTAATTTCAAGTTGTTGATTTACCGATAGAGGGGCTGATTTTTTTGCAAAGCACCCGGATCTGATCTTCATCTCTGAGATAATCCATATATTTTATTATCACCTTAATACTTCTGAGCACCACCGCTGGATTGTTCAAATACAGACGTGGAATGACCCTGTTTATCAACCTTTAAAATGTATTCTTTTCAATATCAGCAGAGTGTCATACTAAATCTTACTCTTGAATCTCATTTACGTCTTTCGGGACATAAGTCGCTATGCTTTCAAAATATACACCTGACACCATTCTAAGGATAAAAAAAAATGTTAGTTAGGCTATCTTTCAGAAATTTAGACCTCCACATTCGTTCAAAGCCAACGCTAATTTCTGCATGTTAGAATAATTGACATCAAGTACATTTTTATTTCTAAGCGCATAGGAAATAAGAATGAGTTAGTGATTCTTTGTACTTGAAAGCCGAAAGCTCCGAAAGAGCGGTGACGATACTCGCGATAACATGGGCATTTTTTTCTTTATCTAGCATACTGTTCATCAAGGAGATGAGTCCTCTGCTCTCAATAAGCTTAGGACTGATCTCATATACTTTCGGCACACAAAGAATAGCTGTCTTCTTGACATCAGGATCTGAGTCATCAATAGCATCTAGCAGTGAATCTATCAGATACTCATTAAGTTGCTTCACTCGCATGCATCCCATTGTCCTCACCGCAAGGGCACGCAGGAGCGGACTGGCTTTATTCTTTATGTCCTATTAATTATAAAAATGTTATAAAATAATTCTAAGTAATGAAAATTACCTTCCTAAATAAATTTACGATCATAATTGCATCGTCTCGGCGCGTCTGGCAATTATTTATGAAATAAAGATATACGAGCTTTTTTATTTCGATATTATTGACATCAACGCATTTGATCACGGACTGGAAGAGAGGAGAGACATCTTTTCCGAGAGTCATATAAGCGATGACTTTTCTCAAAGCTTCTTTCTTGATCTCTGACTTAGCGCTGTGAAGAGATTCAGCAAGCTCGGTTAGTTCTGTTGTTTTCTGGGATAGGGTTGGAATTGAATTGCTTTGAGAAACCATTGAATATGTGATAATAAGCAAATTGTTATAAGATGATAAAAACTTTTGTATCTTGAAATAAAAGATCTGAAATAATAAATTTAATTGAACTTAAATAGTGTGAAAACGCTAAGATATCGTAATGGAAACAAGTTTCAAATCGCAACTTGGTCTTTCTCTTGAGGGGCTCATCAGGCGACGTGACCAAGAGAATGAAGAAATTGCAGATTATAGAACTTACATAACATCTGAATATAATGCAAAGAAACAATCCACAAGCTCATTGATGAAATTAAATGAGAAGGGTTAGCTCGCTTTCTCTCCCAACAACAAGTATATTTTCGAAATCATCATAATAAATGGGAAGTATCCTTGTGCAGCTTATTGCAAGTGCATTTGATTAAAACATGAACATGCTGTATCTTTTCCTAAAAACTAAAGCGATTTCATGCGATAATAAGCGATCAAAAAGCCAAAGTTACGCAATCATCAGTTCAATGAGAACTTCGAGTGGGATTTTTTTTCAGAAAATCCTCAAAGAGCAACAATTACTAACCCATGAAATAATTTTGGTATCAAAAAAAGATTTCAAGCCCGAAGTCTTTCAATAATAATTTTTTTTTTTACTTGTTATGGGTTTTGGCCAACAAGAGGCGAATCTACTGCCACCACAGTAGTTAGATACCCGAACCTACCCCATGTGCACTAGCAAAACGAGGCAGCAATATACTATAACCAATTTATTTTTCAATGTGATCTACTCTCTCGCTACAGAACTCATCTTGAACACCTAAGAAAGCAAAGCAATTCAGACGACACCACACGTTCACAACTTTCATGGATATAGACAGTGTTTGTTAGTCGAAGGCTATATTCTCATTCAAATTGGCAGGCATTTATCATGTGGAATAATGCACGCTCTCTCAATGCAATAGATAAAAAGTATACAACAAGAGCTTCTACCTATGAGTTAGTATTATTGTCGAGAGAGCAATCGGTTTCAGTTGGATTTGGTTCAATCATCATTCCTCGATCATCCTGAGCCGGAGATCCCGCATGAATCTTTTTCTTCGGAGCTTCGTACTCTGGCTCCTTGTGATCAAATTCGCAGTACAAGTGATGCTCTCTGATGTAATCAATGATTTGCAAAGGCACAATGCCGAGAATCCCTAAATATTTGGTCTCGAGCTCAAGTCTCGTATCATCCACTGAAATCTCATCGTTATCTATCGTCCTTTCTTGTATCGTGGGATCAAGTTCAGGCAACTTCGGGAAACTCTTTTCAACAACGAAACTGTATGACTTCGGGATCGTTGGTCGACGAACCAATTTTTTATGATTGTGATGCTTCTTGCAGTAGTTTTTCACGCGGTTGCGGATATCTGTGGAGCAGGAAGCAACGAAAGTTGTATTCACGATAATGTACTTCTTTGGAAGCACTTCAGGGTCAAGTCTGAATCCTATTCTTATAAACACAATGAAATTGATCTCTTCGACAAGTTTGTCTCCTTCATCCCAAGATCGGATCGTAGATAACAGGTCTGAGCCGAGAATAAAGTAAAATTCCTTGTCGCGGTGATTAGGGTCTTCGATAAATTTCTTCATGAGGAAATAAGTCGGGATGCTCTCTTTGTTTTGGATTTCAATGTCATTAGACTGTGAAAATGGAATTAGTGATGTGCTAGAGGAAGTAAATACCTTTATAGGGAAATCAGGTGGGAAAAAGTCGCTTATAAGCATATTGACCATTTCTAGCCTATGATTTCCGTCGAAACCGAGCTTTTTGTCAGTTCTGCTGCCGCAAGGAACCATCCAAACTTCATCTACGTGACCGAGATTATATGCTTCAGCAGCCATCTAAATTCAAAGGAAATTTTGCTGTGAAGGGGCTAGAGTTTGGAGATACCTGAGTATGACCAAGGGTGGGAGGGTCAAAACTTCCACCTAGAATTCCAACTCGTCTATAATTCAGGTATTAAAGAGGTGTTCCATTGTTCCGCTTACTTTTTTGGGACCGCCATTTTGTTCAGATAAGCCTAAGCTATTATGCCCTTTTAGATTGATTCCAATTTCTTCACTTTCGCGAATGAATAAAATTAATTGCTGATTAAAATCGAAGCAAATTCTTGGATGTAATCTGTGTTTTGTAAAAAAAGTGGCTGGGCTAGCGCTCATTCTCTATATACAGCAGCATTTGGAATCAGCGTACCTATTGATTCTTAGCAATATCATTTAACCATTTCTCCTAACTACCCCCCCCCCCCTTGTCGAGTCTCAACGGTAGATTTCAGTACAAAGCGCTGCAGCATCCTTAGTCACTTTTCACTTCAATTTCTTTCAGTTTCTTTAGAAAGCTAGGCTAGTTAATAGTTAGACAATGAAAATTATATGCTACAGAAGACGAGTTCTTTCTTTGGATTTTCAAAAACAAGAAATTATTTAGGAATCACTCTCTCCCTTAAATTCAGAGTACGCAAGAGAAATTTCCCTGAAAACTCCATGCCAATGTACAAAGACCGCAATGACGTGTAACATTCAAGGCATGTAGTATGACAAAAAATAAATCATGAATGAAAGAATGACTGACTGACCAACCAATTTCCAAATTTTTTCTAAATAGAAAAAACCCTCATTCTTCCAGAGTCAAAACGCAAATAATAACACTATTTGCAGCAATTTTGTTTATCCTTCCTTCCTTTGGAACTCTTATCATCTAAATCTTCTTTCTTTAACTTAATCCCTTCATCCTTCTGGCTGCGAACACCTCCTGGACGGTTTTGAAGAATGTCTTTCGTCAACTCAATGAAGACATCGTTTAAATTCGATTTGTTTTTCGCACTAACCTCAAAATATTTGATACCGTATTTCTTCGCAGTTTCCTCTCCTTGCTCTCGAGTAATCACCTACATAACAGCCATTACTCTAGTTCCACCTTATTAGCGATTAATATACTCGTTTCTCGGTCATATCGAGCTTATTTGCCACTAAAACAATCTTCAGAGTCTTTACATCAGCGTTTTCATTCAGGACGTCCATCCAATAAGAAATATCTTATGTGTCATTGTAAATGGGAAAATGAGGCGAGTTACCATCGAAGGAGCTCTGATCACACATATCGTATGTTAACACAACACCTTCGACATTTCTATAATAAACTTTGGTGTTTTAGATTGAAGTGCGTTAGAGGCAGACCTACCAGTCGTGATAGTTCTAAACTTCTCTTGTCCTGAGATGATCATTGGACACTTAGTGTTGAAGTATTTGGAAGAAATATACCTGCTGTGTCCCAGATTTGCATGCAAATGCGTTTACCATCGAGTTTTTCAATTCGCTGCTTGAATTCAACGCTAGGGTATTTGAGTTGAGGGAAAGGTGGATCAAGTTACCCGAGAGTAGTCGTGAATGTTGAAGAAAATTTGTCTTCGACAAACCTCATGACGAGACTGGATTTTCCAACGCCTTGTTTGTGGGGTGAATAATGTAGGGTAAGGGGTAAAGAGTCTTACCGCTATCTCCTAAAAGCATGATTTTGACGCTATCGTCATACCTTCGTTTTGATTGTGACATGTTAAGCTGAAATTCTGAGGAATTAACTCGTAGTGTAGTTTTTCTTTATGAAGTTTAAAGCACAATTTAAATTGTCGCTTTGAAATAGAGATAACCAAATTCAAACGAATTTCCTAAGAAAAATAACGCAAGTTGGAAATGTGAAATGAGACAAAATGAGGTTTTAATGGCGCTCGTAGGCGCTACTTCCATACTTTTTTCGACTGCTGCAATGCATTAACATGAGGTATAAAACTTGATGATCATTGCAAAAACATTCACCTTCTTGGTTGTGAATAAAAAAAAAAACGACTTCGTGAATTTACTTGTTGCGTTCTAGTAATATTTTCAAGGTGTGACCTGCCTCCACCTTCATTGTAATACTTTGAAACCAATTTCGTTGTGGTGTTTATTACATTTCAAGTTATTAAGAAGCAACCTATTGTTTATCAAGTGAGTAAATTAATAATTTTCATAACTACTGGAATTAGAATGAGTACTCTGCTTTTACGCTGTAGCTTTAGAAAAATATTGTATTCCCAAAAAGCTTCAAAACCATCGCGTAATATTTTAGAATTATTAGCAACCTTACCTTTACAAAAAGGAATTCGCCATCGGAAATCTTCATCATAAAAAAGGTTGACTTTTAGTTAATTTTCTTGTGGCTTTATTACTTCTTCTGTCCAAAGAAAGACCTAAAGGGCAGACCTGCGGGTCACTTTATTTCACAGAGAGAGACCAAAACCAATTTATGAAAACCAAAAAGAGGAAACATAGTTCCGTTCATTTGCAATCTCGAATAAACAAATAAATACTCAAGAATTGAACAATTCAACTGTCATTATCATAAGCAGCTCTAAGCGTACAAATCCCAGGAAATTTAATTTATTGGCTGAAACATTTCTATGAAACGTACATTCTAAAGCAATTCAACACACACTTGTACCAAATATGGAAAATGGTTACATTATTAGTATTATTATTTAAAAAAAAAAATATATCTAAGTGTATTAACACCTTTACTAGTCTCCATGCAATATTATTAACCTTAATTATCGCAATATTTACGTGATAGCAAATAACTAAAACAAAAAAATCTGCATATACTTTAGCATCGCAAAGTCTACCCCAACTGATACTTTCGCAAATTATGATTTGCAATAGAATTCGTCAGAGTCGGGCGCTTTGGAACCTCTTGCGCACAGCCAATACCTAAAAACCTTTGGCTACCAGCCGTATTATTCAGCCTCTTCATCCGAGGCTGCTGGACCACTTTCTCTTGCGTTGTAATCAGCCCTGCCGACTGTATTTCCCCTAGATGCTCGTCTCGAAGTTTCTCATCGCCTTTCATCTCGTCAATTTCCGATGGAAAATCATCAGTGCCTTGTCTGACACCCGAACCCGCTTGGGATCCTTTATAAGAAGACCTCTCTGCCCACGAAATCGTTTCGAAATTCCCTTGGTCTTTCAGCGCGAGAAGCGTCAGCGGATTCTCAGCGAGCGCTTCAGTTTTGCTTTCCTCGCTTTCTTCGACCCTCTTCACAGTAGAGAGGTCAACGACGCCGTCTCTCATTTCATCAGCAACATCGTTTTCCAACTCGTCCTCCTCATCTGCCTCCTTGCTTTTATCTATATGTTCCCGTTTTGTTGCCGAATTTTCGATATCTTCTATTTCGAGATCCTGTAATATATTAGCTTCAACTTCTTTTATGATGGACACGCCCTTGGTAAAAGCTTTGGGCTCATCGATGAGGTGCTGTTGAGCGATCCTCCAATCGATATCTCTCTGAAACTCACTGATAATGGACTCGTTCTTGCTGTTTGCTTCATAATCACTATAGAACTTATAGTAGGGATGGCTCGGTACCTTTGCCGCTTTCTCAACGAATTTTCGACAATATTGGGCGATTTGGTGCTTTGACAACTGGAATTTCTTCGCTGTTTTGAGTAATATTTCAATGTCGACTTCCTTCGAACTAAACACGAAGGAACTTTCATCTTGAGAGACTCGAGGGTCTCGAACGGGTTTCTCGTGCTGCAAAAACCGGAAGAGGTCATTACACCCCATTATATCCAGCTTCACCATCTCTTTTTCGTATATTTTGAGCACAGCCAGGGCGACTTTCAGCACACCGAATAGTTCCTCTCCCATGATAAAATCCCAAATACGCACGACTTTCTTCGCGGGCAAACTGTACAGAAAGAGCGTCAATATCCATTTCGTTATCCACAACGAGTCGGGAATAGCAAGAGATTTCACATGCTGGTGTAACAGCGGCATCTCTTGGCTGAACAGCTCATAAAATATAAAAATGTAGAAGTCGAGCAGCGGGAAATTCGTTTCAAAGAAACCTATGATGAGGAAATCTGGGTGCCGTGCTAATGCAACAAACATCCAGAAAGCCTCGAGCTCGTTGCCTCCGTTTATTAATAAAAAAAATGCTACGATGAAGTTCATGCCTTGGCAGTAGCCAGGATTGGGGAAATAGATCGAGAGTGCCTTTAAGACATTAGATAACTGACTCTGACCGACTCTTCCGTACTCTTCAGCAGAAAAGTACGCTTCCTCAGGAAAGGTCCTGTGAATATCTTTCTGTATGGCCACAGTGCTGCTCGAACTCAGCAGCAGAAAGCGCTCGTACAGCCCTTCAATATAATATTGATTTGGCTGGAGTCTCGCTTTCCAGAAATTCCATCGATGCTTCATCGGTAACCCTTCAGCGTAGAATTTATTGAATTTAGCCGGCTGTTCTTTTGAATACTGCTGCAAGCAAATATCTTTCACGCTATATAAGCCCTTCGTGAGTTCTTTCATCCTCATCCGCCCTAAAGTTCTTTCGATTTTATTGATAATATGATCTATCTGCTCCGATTTCGCGGGAGGCTTTTTCGATAACTTGAACGCACGCGATTGCTTTGGACTAGGCTGCTTGGCACGTGCTCCTTCGCTTGAAAGGTAATGCTCTCCGATGCTCAGGATTCTCTTGCAATCAACAACGTCTTCAGGTTTATCGTTTTTCTCATTTAGTTTAATTGGTGTCATTTGCGTCTGTTGGTCTACTAATACTGGGTTATCTTGCTTCTCTCGCTGCGGATGAGTCTGCCTTGGAGTCGTCATATCCGGAAAGAGAACATCCTCCTTCCTTTCGGACTCAATAATACCTTCATTCTGGTCCAACCTGCTTCTTTGCTCGACATGGATCACTCTGGAAGGGACAGAGATCTTCTTTACGCGCGTACAAGAAGTACCCATAGAGACGGCTTACGATTGTTCAGTTCTCACTGGTTATTGCAGTGAATTGTTTGATCGTGTATATGGTTTAGTAATTAGGATTTTTATTTGAGATTAATTTTTACGTGATGACGCAGATACAATTTTTTTTCTTATTTGTGCTGGATGGATAGATTTTAGCTATGACATCAGTAGTTTTACTGAATATTGAAAAGGTCAATCACAATCAAACTCCTTTCACAAAGCTCGGCTGAAGTTCGCATAATATCAGGGAGATAAGCTTTCAGGTGTTGAGAAGATGATGCAGAATTTGTTTTAACCTATGGTACTTTAGAGGCTTCGTTTGTTATAATACCCACAAGGATTGTTTTCCACATTTTTTAGAATGTGAAGCGGGGAAGGTGAGTTAAGAGAAAGATTGGGTTGAGAAGTTATAAAACAGGTTAATAATTGGGATATAACATAATATCTATTGGATCAAAGGTATTGATAAATAAAAGAGTATTCCGATAGCCAGCTAGTGACTTCAAAATGAATAACAGCGACCCTAAAATGTGCATTGAAGAGCTTCCTTGCTTTTCTTTAAGCAACAGTTGCATTTCCCAGGGCAAAAAAAGCGACCCTGCTGAAAATCAGGACGCATGTATTAAACTCAACGTCTTTTCAGACCAAATGGTAACAAATTTCCTGCAAGTTCGCTTAGTTTTCCTAGAATCTGGAGAAGCCGTGCGAGTCCAAAGTCCAAGAGCATCAGGGAGTGTCGAACGGTTTTTTTGACCCTAATAACCTCTACGCATTGCGACATCAGAAAAGCAATGTATCAGAAATTTCCAGCCACATATCGGGCATCACGACACCCCGGATACCAGATGGATCTTTGGGCACTGATGAGAAAGTGTTAACTTCTCCTGGGCAGATCAGAGGGACAAATTTGTCATCTCGTCCCTATCCAGAGCAAATTGTAAAAGAAACGGATTTATCAGTCAAGAATGGTGGGAAAAACTCGGTCCTGACGATGAAAGGGACTTATCAAGCAGACCAGCATTCACCTAATATAATATGCGCTGGCTCTGCGACGAACAATGACACTTTTTCACTAGATGACTCTCTATCATTTTCCTCTGACAATAACAAAGAGTCTGATGACCAATTTTTTGAGAGTTTCAAACTGCGAGAAGATAGTAAGGCGACCCATGACACTCTGAGTGGAGGATTGGACTTGCCAATGGCCGATAAGGTTCCGTCTGGAGATAAGTTTGACCAGGAAAGTACAAAATCTATAGGCTCTGAAATGAAGTTTTCATTCCACATCAACGGAATTCATAATGCGATTGGGAGCCTCGATGACGGTCGGACCCTAATGCCCGAAAAGCAATCAATAAATAATTTCAATAAGCAAACGTCTATTAGTCTCCAAGGATTTCATCAGTCGACCCAAGAGCTGCCAGTTGAAAATAAAGTAACGGATTTTGTGAGGTTCGATGAATCGAAAGAAAAAAATGTCCAGATGCCATGTGAAGACTCGCAAATCAAAGAAACGGCACATCAAAACCTCAAGGCTGAGCAAGCAGATGATAGCAAGGCCAAAGAGCAACTCTTGCAAAAGATCATAGACTTGGTGCCAACCGACGCCGAACAGCTACGAAATTTGTTGCAGAGCCTTCCAATAACAGTCCTCAACACAATTTTACAAACAACCATCGAGATAAAGGAATCATCTATATACAAAAAGGCCTCAGATCGCCAATTGAAAGAGACTCCAAAATGCACCCCGAAAAAAGAGAAAAATGATAAGGGGAAGGATAAGGGAAAAGATAAGGGAAAGGACAAGGGAAAAGCTAACGAGACGAAAAAAATGTCTAAAGAAACTAATGTCAAAGCTAAAAAAATTAAACTTGATGACGAAGATATAGATAAAATGTTTGACGACTCGAGCGACTGCGACTCAATTGAGCTAATTAACGACGATAATGTTGAATACACCCCGGCTCTTAAAAATACTCCCGTTAAGAAGAGCAGCCAGCAACACCCAGCGTCTGATCTTAAGAAAATCAAACCAAAGTTATACTTGCAGCAGAAAAATATTCTATCCTTTTTGAATAAATTAGACTGGGTAAGATTACACGGAAAGACTGATCCAAGTAAACAAACCCGTATTTTGTAACGAACTCTAATGAATTTGTTGCTTTTCAGTGATGAGGATATCAACATGGGCCTGTTGGTTCTTTGTTTGCGCGGAATATTTCCCAAGAACCCCTTTCAGTTTGCACTCAGTCAGCGAACTTATCAAAAGCGTGAAGAGAGACTTGAAATCGGTGACATTTTCAGAACTCAATACTTATTTCTCGAATGAAACCTTCGAAAAAGCGAACTTAGGGACGACTGTTTCAGCATTAACCAAATCTGAGGCTCAAGACTACAAAAAGCTGAAGAATTCTATTAAGGAGAAAATGTCAAACCTCAAAAAACGAGGAATTACGAAGCCTCAACCATCAAAGGCGAAATTGGAGAAGAAAATTAAACAAAACTATGATTCTGCTGATGATGAGTGGATTCTTCAAATGAGGTCGAAAATAACCAATTTTGCTCAAGAAAATATTGGGGTTGACTGGTCTACGAGCATAGATATCGCCAAAAAAACCAATTTGGACGATTTGATTGGTCTGCTTGAACTTGAAGAAATGGAGTTGTCAGAAAAAACGAGCAAAGCTTTCAATGAATTGGAAATTAAAGCAACAAAAGAGATCAACGAAACAGCGCTGTTTTACCAGAAAAACTCAGCTGTTAATGACCTAATGCGTGATTTGAAGGTCAAGACGTCAGACGAAGAGGTGTATCTGTCTCTCCTTGAGAAAAAACAAAATGAAACGACTCTTACACTCGAGACGCCTGAGGTGGGAGAGAAAGAGAGAGTGGCCAGCACAAGGACGATTAATATGGTGAAAGAAGACGACTGTCAAATCTGCAATGAAGGAACCTGGACTGATGAAAATCACATCGTCTTTTGCTCGGTAATAGTCCTTGATAAAATATTTAATCATAATAATAATTGCTGTAGGGATGTAATATTGCTGTGCATCAAGACTGCTATGGAATCTGCAAAGTCCCTGAAGACGACTGGATTTGCGATATGTGCAACGAGTTCGGTCCTGACGGGAAGTATTTACGATGTCCATTGTGCACTAAACGGGGCGGAGCACTTAAACCGACGACGCTATCGTCCACTGTGAAACTTTTCAAGACATTAAATCCTCAATTTCATGAGTTTCTGACTTCCGGTGCTGCGAACTCCTCGAAGCAGTCTCTTAAAATTCACGAGTCTAAGAGCAAGTCAGGCCTATCCAAATTGAAGAAATCTCGGAGTATGACGCAAATAGAAGAAGAGGACGATGAAAATGCAAGTGGGTCTGAACAATTAATGGAAGAGTGCTTGTATTACAATTGCTATCACGAGTTTAAGAAAACTTACACTGAAAACGAATTAGCCTTGGAACCTAGACCGAGGGTAATATGGGCTCATATTTCCTGTGTGCAATTTTTGTGCGAACTCGCTTTTGAGGACAAATCCGGTCCGATTGATGGTATTTACTCTCTCTCCTTGAGCAAAGCATTAACTATTGACTTTCTTAGGCTTAAAAGCGCTTCTTCCTGAAAGATTCGACCATCAATGCAGCATTTGCGGCACTCAAAGTAACAATCAAAACATCTCATTAATATTAACAAGCTTTTGATTAGAATCTGGGGCAACAGTGTGCTGCGATCGTACAGGCTGTACAAAGCGTTTCCATCCCGAATGCGCTAGAAGATCCAGCTTGGTAATCCAGGTTAAAGACATAGATCCCTCGGTTATGGTCCTCGACCATCTTCATCCTGGCAGAAAGCAGCTATTTGTGATGTATTGTGAAAAGCATACTCCTCCATTGAGACTACGGCGGTATCTGGAGACGAAAGAGAGGAGAGAGCAGGACGATATTGAGAAATTTATCAAATATATCGATAAAACCCACCATCTTATGAAAACTGCAGAGAAAGCTGCTGCGGACCCTTATTTCAAGAGTGTAATTGGAGGTCCTCTGCCACTTCATGAGGCCGAGAAGCTCAGCAAGAAAAAACAGCTTGAGCTCGAGTTTCTGCAGCAAATAGAAGATGTGAGGAAGAAACTCAGTGAAAAGAAGTATTTCATAAATTTGGCTGCAATTCCTAGCAACAGTGACAAGTCGGTTGCTTACCAAGTCATTGACGTCGAAGAGATCGAGGAAAATTACATGGATAAGGAACTGACTCCCACGGATAAATTATGGAGCTA